>ENA-UONQ01000130-UONQ01000130.1-human-gut-metagenome-genome-assembly--contig:-CS26-NODE-130-length-104051-cov-11.897227_pt1 | contig 104051 bp, 95 predicted proteins | sample MGYA00242460_ERZ724007 | MGnify/ENA metagenome assembly ERZ724007
CCTGCGACCTCCTGGTCCCAAACCAGGCGCTCTAGCCAAGCTGAGCCACACCCCGCTTTTAAGACGCCCTTTCGTTTGCCTTACGCTCTCGGAACGCAAGTGATATTATAGCTGATGAAACCGTTTTTGTCAACTGTTTTTCATGAATTTTTTTAAGAGATTTTTATATTTCTTCGAAAACGCTTATCCCCAGATCCCCATCTGCTCCAGCTCCTGGTTCCGGTCCTCATCCTCCAGATAACAGATGGTAAAATGGGCCTCTCCCTGGCGGTCCAGCTCCATGAGCATATAGGACGGCTTCCTTCCCTCCTGACGCGGGTAGGAAAGGCTTCCAGGATTCAGGACCACCAGGCCGTCCCGGCAGTATTCCAGATGCGGCTTGTGGGTATGGCCGTACATGACGATATCCACCTTCCTTGCCCTGGCTTCATCCTTGATCCCCTCGGTCCCCAGGGATACGCCGTACATATGTCCATGGGTCAGGAGCGCCCGGTATCTCCCGATGGAGATCTCCTTTTCCCGGTCACAGAAGGAAAAGAAATCGTTGTTTCCCCGGACCACATGGATCACGCAGACATCATTATCGACCCACTCTCTGAAATATGACTCACTGCCCTCGGTGTCTCCCAGATGGATCAGCATATCGATGGGCCCGGTCTTTTCCAGCACCCGCCTGAAATTCCCATCTCTCCGGTGCGTATCGCTGACGATCAGAATCCTCATACCGCTCATGACCTCTGCTCCGCAAATTCCTTTTCCAGCAGCTCCTTCATGGCCCGGAGAGCCTTTCCCCGGTGGCTGATGGCGTTTTTCTCTTCCATGGTGATCTCCGCCGACGTTTTCCCGTATTCCGGCAGCATTAAGATCGGATCATATCCGAAACCGCCTGCTCCGGCTGGTTCATAGGCGATGCGGCCTTCCATGGTCCCGCGGGTCGTAAGGACCCTGCCGTCCGGCAGCGCCGCCGCAATGACACATACGAACCTGGCGGTCCTTTTTTCCTCCGGAACCTCTGCCAGACGATGGATCAGGTTCCAGTTCTTGATCTCATAGGAGGTCTTTTCTCCCATATATCTGGCGGAATATACGCCCGGCTCTCCGCCCAGGGCGTCCACCTCCAGGCCCGAATCGTCGGCCAGGACAATGCCGCCGGCCTCCTCCCAGACTGCCTTTGCCTTTATGACCGCATTGGCCTCAAAGGTATCCCCGTCCTCCACAATGTCCGCCTGGACGCCGGCCTCCTTCATGGAGAGGATCTCTGTCCCCAGGCCTTTTAAGATTTCGCGGATCTCCCGCATTTTTCCCTGATTGGAAGTTGCAAATATGATTCTGTGTTCCATAGCTCTCCTGCCTTTACTTTGTTCCATGGCTCCGGTCATGCTCCGTTCCCATACGCCTTCAGACACACGTTGCAGGCCTCCCTTTCCTCTGCCCGCATCCATTGTGTCCCATCAGGACTAATATACCCTTCCCCGTCGGTAATGTCAACATTTCCCCACCGGCCTCCGCCGTTATATTCAATGGCCACCGGCTGCTCCGTTCCCGGTGACCGGATCCACAGCGCCACGGCAAACCGGCTTCCTGCCTTTACCTCCACCGGCGCTTCAAAGGAGATCGTATAAAACCCGGCCTCCCCAAGCCGGCCGGACGCCAGCAGGGGCATCCGATCCCCTCCCAGCTCGGAAAGGATCTCTCGAGGCTCCATGTCCCCGGGAACTGCCGCGCCATACAGCGCATACTCCGTATCCGAGACCATGGCATAAAATCCGGCGGCCTCCACGGTTCCTTTTTCTTCTGCCTCATACACGTTGGCGCACCACGCCTCTTCCTTCCCATAGCCCAGCTGGCCGGTCCAGCCGCACAGATCCGTCTGGAAGATATGGCTGTAATTCTCCGCACTCTCCACACCGGCATAAGAAATGTTGTGGCGGCCGATCTGGGTATCTTCATAGGAAACATAAAAAAATCCCTGCTCCCCAAAGCCCTCTCCCCAGCTATTGGCGCAGAGAAAGGCCCCGTCTCCTTCCGGCTGCGGGGAAAAAGCCTCCCTGGGAAAGGAATCATCCCATCCCACGATCACCACATCGTGATTGGCCTCGTGGGCTCCGTCATAAAAATATGCGCTCCGGTCTCTTCCGCCTTGCTCCGGCAGATACAGGGAGCTCTGAACGCCTCCCGTCTCATAAACGGCACGCTTGATGGCGTCATAGTCCTTTTCTCCCAGAAGCTTCACCGTCTGGACATGGCACACCGGAGAAAGCCCCTCCGGGGAAACATGGTCCCCGTAAGGATCATCGGCCTCCGCTGCCGGCCCCTGCCAGCTTAAAAGGTAAGCCCAGGAAAGGGAATAATCTCCGCCGGCCGCCGCTGCGAGCCCGGCGCTGTTTTTATGGATCATGTGGTCCGCTGATAACGGGATCCGTTCTTCCTCCTTCATGGAAGTCTCCAGGGCCGTTACCGACGCAAACGCCCAGCAGGTGTTCTGGTCCCCCTGATCCCGGATCCATGGCCCGGCGCCGTCCTCCCGCAGGTCGTACCGGGCCGGAAGGGGGAGCGGCTGCCGTTTTGCGGCCATGGATCCGCCCAGTCCAAGGGCCGCTGCCCCGGCCAGGACCCCCAGGGCCAGAACCGCCTTCCCGCGTCTCATTCTTCCCACCTCTTTCCTCACAAACCGGAGCCTCTGATCTTTACCCGTTCTGCCTTCCCGGATTCCTGGACGGGGGCTTGGGACCCATGAACTGGTAAAAATACGTTTTCATCATACCATTATAGATCTTTCGGTTCTTATCCGCCTTCCGGCCGAAATACCGCTCCGTATCCTCATAGGCTGTGATGATATAGGCGGACCAGGAATCCAGGGCCGCAAACCGCTCGCCGATGGTCTTATAAAGTTCCGGCAGGTTCTTCTTATCCTCGATCCGTTCCCCGTAGGGCGGGTTTGTAATAAGGAAGCCGTATTTCTTCGGATGGCTCAGCTGGCTCACCGGCCTCTGCTGGAAATGGATCAGATGGTCCACTCCGGCTGCCGCCGCATTGGCCCTGGCCGCCCGGACGATCTCCCCGTCGATGTCATAACCCTGGATATCCACAGAAATATCGTCCTTCACCAGATCATTGGCCTCGTCCATGGCCTCATACCAGCACTTCTTTGGGATCAGGTTCTTCCACTCCTCTGCCAGGAATTCCCGGTTCATGCCAGGCGCCATATTGGCCGCCATCATGGCCGCCTCAATGGGAAAGGTGCCGCTGCCGCAGAAGGGATCCACCAGGATCCGGTCCGGCTTCCACGGGGTCAGCATGAGCAGGGCCGCCGCCAGCGTCTCCGTAATGGGGGCTTTACTGGTCAGAGTCCGGTACCCCCGCTTGTGCAGGGAATCGCCGGAGGTATCCATGGCCACAGTCACCACATCCTTATAAAGGAACACCCGCAGAGGATAGCTGGCCCCGTCCTCAGGGAACCAGGTGATGCCGTAGGCCCCCTTCATCCGCTCCACCATGGCCTTTTTCATGATAGACTGGATATCTGACGGGCTGAACAGCCTGCTCTTAATGGAGGACGCCTTGGCCACCCAGAATTTTCCGTCCCGGGGGATATACTGCTCCCATGGAATGGCCCGGGTGCCCTGGAACAGCTCCTCAAAGGTCTCCGCCTTAAAGCTCCCTACCTTTAAAAGGATCCGCTCCGTGGTCCGTAAAAATATATTGGCGCGGCAGACGGCCTCTGCGTCTCCGATAAATGTAACACGGCCATCCTCCACCTGGCTCACCTCATAGCCCAGGTCCAGGATCTCCCGCTTCATAACTGCCTCCAGCCCGAAATGGCAGGGGGCGATCAATTCAAATCTTTCCATTCGGTACCTTCCTAACTGCTCAACTCTGTTGGTTTATACTTTTCTCCATTTTAAGGGCTTTCCTGGCCTCTGTCAAATGCTTTCTGCCCTGCGGCGGGGGCCGGCCCGGCCACGGCATCACGTCTTTGGGACCGGCGGGGTCACCGCGTCCCCCCGGGACCGTCTGTCAGATGGCGGCCCCGGTAGCAGGAAAGCCCTCCGTAAACATTGACCGCCTGGTATCCGGCCCCCGAAAGGAGCCTGGCCGCCTGCATCCCCCGGCCGCCGTGGGAACAGTAAACGATCACCGGCCGCTTCCTGGAAATACCCAGAAATTTTTCTGGATCTTCAAAAAAACCAGATTGTTCTGTTATTTTTAAAATCTGCTGCACCGGCAGGTTCACAGCTCCCGCCAGATGTCCCTCCCTGTATTCCTCCGGCTCCCGCACATCCGCCAGGGTAAAAGCCCTGCCCTGGTCCAGCAGCGCTTCCAGCCTGTCTGCGGAAATATTCTGAAACATACGCGCCTCCGGCCTGTACCTTCTTATGATCAGTATACGCCCGTCCCGCCGGACATGTTCCAGCCCCATAAAAGTCCCCCGGACAAGGGAAACGGATCCAGAACGGCCCCGGAAGCCCCTATGGGATCCGGACAGAAAAAACGGCGGAAGGATCGCTCCCGCCGCCGCTTTTTTCATGACTTTTCAAGCCGTCATGCCATCAGTCGTAATTTTTGCAGTCCTGGCTGCTGTTTCTGCCGGAATTTCTGCTGCTGTTCTGGCTTTTGTTCTGACTGTTATTCTGGCTTCTGTTCTGGCCATTGTTCTGGCTGTTATTCTGGCTTCTGTTCTGGCTGTTGTTTCCTGCGTTTTCATTTCTTGTGCTATCGTCCATATCATAGCTGTTTCTTGACATTTGAAATACCTCCTAATGGGATTCAGTTGACTACACCCATAGTATGGCTCATCCGCATAAAACTATTCGCCGAATGTTCGTTTTAATTTTTTTAAGCACTGGCCAAAGGCCGGCACAAGGAACAGATCCGCGCAGATCCAGGCCAGTGGGCTGGCAAAGCAGGCCGGAAGGAAGCCGAACACCGGCACCAGGCAGAAGCCCACAAAGGCCCTGGCGGCCATCTCACAGACCCCAGCCAGAATGGCAAAGGTACTAAATCCCATGCCCTGGATGGCGAACCGCACCACATTCACCAGGGTCAGGGGAATATAAAACATACTGTTGCAGATCAGGAAGGTGGAGATCTGCCGGATCAGCTCCGTTTCCGACGAATCCACGAAAAGCAGGGCCAGATACCGGCCGCAAAAAAACAGCGCCGCAAAGGCCGCCGCCGAATAGGCAAAGCCCATAAGACTGGCCTTCCGCACGCCTTCCCGCACCCGGTCCAGCTTTTTCGCCCCCACGTTCTGGCCGGCCCAGGTGGCCATGGTTCCGCCCAGGGCATCAAAGGGCGTACAGAAAAACATGCTGATCTTGCTGCCGGTGGATACGGCGGCCACAGCCATGGAGCCCAGGGAATTGACGGCAGCCTGTAAGATCACGCTGCCAATGGCCGTGATGGAATACTGGAGCCCCATGGGGATGCCCATGGCACAGAGCACCCGGATCATGTCTCTGTCGGGCTTTTTTTCGTCTCCCTCCATCCTGAGGACCGGGAATTTATGGATCATGTATGCCAGACACAGAACGGCAGAGATCCCCTGGGAGACCACCGTGGCCAGGGCCGGACCGCCTACGCCCATATGGAGCACCAGGATCGTGAAAAAGTCCAGGCCGATGTTTAACACCGAGGACAGAAGAAGGAAATACACCGGCGTCTTACTGTCGCCCAGGCTCCGGATGATCCCGGCCAGGAGATTATACATATAGGTAACGGGAATTCCCATGAAGATCACAAATATGTAATCATAAGCCCCCTGGATAATGTCCTCCGGCGTGTTCATCCAGCGGAGGATGTCCATGCAGAGGACGCCCACAGCCGCCGTCATCACCACCGCAAACACTGCCGCCAGATATCCGGCGTTGGCCACGAACTTCCGCATTCCCTTGTAGTCTCCGGCTCCGAATTTCTGGGCCACCGGGATGGCAAAGCCTGTGGCCGCACCGATGCAGAAGCCGTTGATCATGAAATTGATGGAGCCGGTGGAGCCCACGGCCGCCAGGGACGTGACCCCCAGGCACTGGCCCACCACCATGGTATCCACCATGTTGTAAAACTGCTGAAATAAAAGCCCCAGAAGCATGGGGAGGGCAAAGCCCAGGATCAGCCCAAACGGCGATCCCGATGTCAGATCCTTTCCGCTTTCTCTGCTCATACGTATCCTCCTCGTCCGTATCGTTCCTCACGTCATTTTTTAAATAATTCCCTATTATAAAACCAGTTTTTTTAAATGTACAGACCGGAAAATTGCCAAAATATCCCCCGGTTTCCCCTTCCATTTCGTGAAAAGATATGATAAGATGAGAACAGGACAAACGTCCGGAAAATAATTATGCAGAGTAGATAAATGCGCGTCAAGTGCCATGCCGGACGGGGAGTTGCCGGCGGGACGAAGGGCTATGCCCGCGGTGCATCTATCGCATCCCGCTGCACCAGAAGATAAGGATCCCATATCTCCTGCTGCGGTCAGAATTCTGCAAAGGAGGTATTTTTTTATGAAGAAACTACTTGCTTTGATTTCTGATTCCTACCATGAATTCAAACACGTAAGCACCATCACCACCTGCGCTATGTTTGGCGCCATGTCCATTGTCTTAAACCAGCTCGCCACCATCCGCGTAACTCCCAATTTAAAGATCGGCTTTGGCGCCCTGCCCAACGAGCTGGTGGATTATCTGTTCGGCCCTGTGGTGGGCAGCCTGTTCGGCGGCGGCATGGACATCATCAAATTCATGCTGAAGCCCGACGGCGGCTTTATGCCTGGCTTCACCTTCAACGCCATGCTGGCTGCCTTTATTTACGGTCTCTTCCTTTATAAGAAGCCCCTGAGCCTTAAACGTATGCTGGCTGCCAAGCTGGTGGTCGCAGTTCTCTGCAACATCCTCTTAGGCACCCTGTGGCTTTCTATGATCAATGGAAAGGGCTATCTGGCCCTTCTTCCCGCCCGGGCCGTGAAAAACCTGATCCAGTGGCCGGTGGACTCCCTGATCTTCGTCCTGGTAGCCAAGACCCTGGAGCAGGCCGGCGTATTCCGGCTGGTCCGCCGCCAGCATCAATCATAAAACAGGCTGTGCGGAGCTCTCATGGCCATCCCGGCAGCGCCAGGATCCCGTGAGCCCCGCCACAGCAAAACAGCCCGCAGACACTCACATCTGCGGGCTGTTTCTATATCCTTTTATCCTTTATCCATCTGCCCGGAGGGCTGGGAAATTTTCATTAATCACCGAGGACGTTGACGATCTTCGCCGGATTCCGGTAGGTCCATTCGGAAACGCAGATGCCTGTCCTCTCGTTGGAGGCATGTACCACCTGGCCGTTGCCGATATACAGGGCCACATGGTTGATGCGCTTTCCGCTGGCATAGAATACCAGATCGCCCGGACGGATCTCTGCTGCGCTGACCTCACGGCCCTGGACAGCCTGGGATCTGGAGGAGTGGGGAAGCTCCACACCGGCTGAATGGCGCAGTACATAAGAGGTGAATCCGGAGCAGTCTGCTCCTTTATTGGGATTGGTCCCGCCGTATACATAGCGGTTTCCCACAAACTGAAGACCGTATTCCACAACAGCCTGGCGTCGTTCTGCAGAAACACGGGCTGCGGTCTCCTCCGCAGTCTCCACAGGAACCACCGGGGCTTCCTCCGGAGCGTCCTCCAGGGTCTCTTCCTCATCCTCTGCTGCCGCAGTGTTCAGATAGCCCTCGAATTCTCCGGTGGAGATCTTTGCCCACTGACCGTCTACCATTTCCAGTACGTCGTATGTATCCCCGGCCTCAGCCTGTCCCACCACCTGGGACTCTGTATCCGGCTCCGAGTACACCTCTGTGTTCTCGTCTTCCACCTGGATCAGCATGGAAGCTCCGGCCTGGTCCTCCGTATCCTTCCGTCCGGCAATGATGATCTCCGGCTCCTCCGGGCCATCCACCGCATGGAGCAGAGGTCTGGGGGCCTCCTGGTCGGCCATGGCCCTTTCCGGCGCTGCCGCTGCCATCAGTGTACAGAAACAAAAAAGTCCGGCGGTCTTCAAAATCCTGTTTGTCATATAATCCCCAATCATTACTTTTTCTTTTTCGTTTATTACAAATTTGTTAAAACTTGTTACGAAAATGATTATATTTCCAAAACATGTTTTTGTCAACCGATCTGCCGGACTTAATAATTTTTTAATATTTTCCCGTCTACCTTCTCAGGCTCTTAATAAACCACCACACCAGCAGGAGCATCAGCACCGGTCCGGCAAACCGTACCAGCAGTGCGAAGATGCCCCCCAGGAGCCTGAATACCGCAGAGAATACAACAAAGACTGCCAGCATTAAAAGCAGCTTCCAGTACCATTTGCTCAGGTCAAAGTAGTGGACGTGCGAGGAGGTCTCCGACTGGCTTTCATATGTGCTGCCGGCGTCCTCAAAGGCTCCGTATCCGTCTCCCATGGCCTCTCCTGCCGCCTCACTGGAATCGATGATGGTCCTGGCCACGATCCTTGGCTCCCCGATCTCATCCACGATCTCATCCACAGTACGGCCCTTTGCCATCTCCTGGGAAATGTAAGAATTGTAATAATTTAAATTTTCCCGGATCACGGAGGCCGGTACCTCACCAGCCAGCGCTTCCTCTAGTCCTGCTAAAAATTCTTCCCTGCTCATTCAGTTCTCCTTGATGTTTGATTGATTCTGCTTACCCTAATTTTTCCTTCAGGATACCGCCGCGGTACGCCGCCATCAGCTCCTTCAGGTCCTCGATCTTGGCGGCCAGCTCTCTTCCGGTATCTGTATCCGCCACCATGATCCGCTTTTTCATTTTTTCAACGATGGTCACCTTGGGGGTGTTCTCATGCTTCGGATCAAAGGGCTTGTGCTCCGCCAGGGCCAGATGACGGGAATTGAAGATCAGCGTATAGCCGGCGATCCCTGTCTTTGGCTGGTAGGACTTGGCAAGGCCGCCGTCGATGACGAACAGCTTTCCGTTGCCCTTTATGGGGCTCTCCCCATCCTTCAGCTTCACCGGCACGTGGCCGTTGATAATGTGGGAGCCCTCCACCGGAAGCCCGAATTCCCTCAGTATTTTATCACAAAATTCCTCTTTTGTACTCAGTTTATAGTACGGATTCATATTTTCTTTGGCCGCGGCCTTATCCGCCACAAAATAACCCTCAAAGGTGGCCATATTATCCTTGCCGTAGACCGGAGACTTGGGTCCGCACCATAAATACCACATCAGATCCTTATACCATTCCTTGGATGTATCGTCATCCGGAAGGAAGTAGGCCATCTTCACGGCATCCTCGATATAGTCTAGCATCCGCTTTCCGGAATAGATGATCCCGTTGAATTTGATCTCATCGAAATCACCATTTTCCTTCATAGGGATACAGCCGTGGTACAGAAGGTTGGAGTTGCAGCACTTATACATGGCCCCATGGGAGTACACAAAGCGGATGTGGCGCTGGAGGTTTACGCTGTGCTTAAAGGACATGCACAGATTGTGGATCAGCTCCTCCTCTTCCTTTGTGAGCTTTAAGGGATCCTTGGGATCCACCGTGGGAAGCTTCTTATCCGTCAGCGGATATTCTTTGCCCTTGATGGTAACGGTCCCCTTCTCAAAATTGATCCGGGTCAGATGGAGCCGGTCCTCCATGTTGTACTCCGGATGGCGTTTGATGATCTGGCCCTCTACCTTAAACTGGATCACAGCGATGGCCTTGTGCATCTTGGCCGCCAGCCCAGGATCCACTGCATCATAAATATTTTCATCCAGGATCTTCGGCATAAAGTGCTCGCAGGCGTCGTCCCGGTAGACTCTGGCTGCAAACATGGACAACGGACGCAGGTTGATTCCGTAGCCGTCCTCCAGAAGGTCGAAGCAGTTGTAGCGGATGGCGATCCGCAGGACGTTGCAGATGCAGGCCAGGTTGCCCGTGGCCGCCCCCATCCAGGAAATATCATGGTTGCCCCACTGGATATCCACATCGTGGAACTTCATCAGCTCTTCCATAATGATATCTGCTCTGGGTCCCCGGTCAAAGATATCGCCGATGATATGGAGATTGTCGATGGTCAGGTTCTGGATCAGGTTGCACAGCGCCTCGATAAACTCCGCGCCCATTTCGCTGTCGATGATGGAGCGGATGATCTCATCGTAGTATACCTTCTTATTTTCATCGCTGTAATCCACATGGATCAGCTCGTCGATGATATAAGCGAACGCCGGCGGCATTTTCTTACGCACCTTGGATCTGGTGTATTTGGACGACACCTCTTTACAGATGCATACCAGGCGGTAAATTGTGATCCTCTGCCAGTCCTCTGTAAACCGGTTTTCCCGCTTCGCCGCCCGCAGCCCCCGCTCCGGGTAGTAGATCAGGTTCGCCAGGGCGATCTCATCCTCGTCGGAGATCACATAGCCAAAGGTCTCGGAGATCTTTTCCCGGATGATGCCGGACGCGCTCCGAAGGAGATGGACAAAGGCCTCGTATTCCCCATGCAGGTCACTGAAAAAGTATTCCGTTCCCTTGGGAAGGCCGCGGATGGCCATCAGGTTGATGATCTCGCTGGACGCTGCCTGGACATTGGGATATTCCCTGGCTAGCAGCCTAAGGTACGCCAAATCTCTCATATTCAATTCCTCCCACAACACATTTCCGGCAGAGCCCCATTGAAACTTCCCCTGTTTTCCTACTTTTCCTCCGCCGGTGATTGCTTTTCCTTCCATTTTATAGTAACATATTCATATTTAAAAGACCAGACCAGAAAGGGGATTTTTTCATGGACCGGGAGCTTCTTTACGTTTTTGGAACCGGCAATGCGGCGGTGACCAACCTTTATAATACATGCTTTGCCCTTAGGGACAGCGACGAATATTTCATGGTGGATGCCGGCGGCGGAAACGGGATCTTAAAGATCCTGGACAATATGCAGGTGCCTGTCCACCGGATCCACCACATCTTTGTGACCCATGAGCATACGGACCACATCCTGGGCATCGTATGGATGATCCGGATGATCGCCACCGGGATGTTAAAGGACCAGTACCAGGGCGACGCCTATATCTACTGCCACGAGGACCTGGCGGATACCATCCGCACCCTGTGCCGCCTGACCATCCAGGAAAAGCATTTCCGTTTTCTGGACAGCCGGATCCACCTGGACCCCTTAAAGGACGGGGATCACCGGCAGATCTTAAGCTATGATGTGACCTTTTTCGATATCCACTCCACCAAGGCCCGGCAGTTTGGCTTCAGCCTCACCTTAAATAATGGGAAAAAGCTGACCTTCCTGGGAGACGAGCCCTATAACCCTGTATGCGAAAAATATGTACGGGACTGCGACTGGCTGCTCCATGAGGCCTTCTGCCTTTATGTGGAGCGGGATCTGTGGAAGCCCTATGAAAAACACCACAGCACCGTCAAGGACGCCTGCGAACTGGCCCAGGCCATGCAGATCCCCAATCTGGTGCTGTGGCATACGGAAGACAGCAACGTCGCCGGACGCGAACGGCTGTATAAGAGCGAAGGGAAGAAATATTATGGCGGCAACATCTTTGTGCCGGACGACGAAAGCCTGATCGCCCTGTAACGGCAGACGGCTGCTTTCCTACTCCTGGGCCAGCTCCGCCTTCCAGAGCCCATGGCGGTTACAGTACTCATATACCGCCAGGGGCCGTTCTCCGTCACTCAGACGAAATTCCACCTGGGGCTGGTCTCCGGGCTTTAAGACCCGGAGGCTTCCTCCCCTGGTGGTCTCCAGATATACCCAGGTAATATAATGGTCCTCGTCCATGGGATGGTCGTCTGCTCCCACCTTTGCCTGGACCACATCTTTTTTCACCTCCACCACCGGAAGGTGCTTTTCCAGGGCCGCGTCCGTGGTGTTGGCGTGAAGCTTGTCATAGGTCCCGCAGCCCGCGTCCTCTTCCCCGTAGATCACCAGGGCAATGCCGTGACAGTCGGGACATTGTAAAAATCTGCTCATCTTCGATCCCTCTCTTTCTTATAGGAACAGACCCGGCTCCAGAAGCCTCCGTTTTGCCGGATCCTCTCATATAGTTTCCTCCATCCAGAACGATTTTATCCCCTGTACATGAAAAATCCATCCCACACGCAGGAGAAATTTATTCCCGCGCCGCTTGCAAACTGCCGGAAACCCATGTAAAATATTCGGTGCCGGGCAAAGAAGATCCCGGCAGGAGGTACTGAACATGAAAAAATTTATGCTGCTTCACGGCGTCAACCACAACATGTTCGGGAAAAGAAATCCCGAACAGTATGGGACCGTCACCTTAGATGAGATCAACGAAAACGTACAGAGGCTGGCCCGGGAGCTGGGCGTTTCCGTCACCTGCTTCCAGACCAACGACGAGGGAAAAATGGTGGACAAGATCCACGAGGCCTATACCGAGCATTACGACGGCGTCATGATCAACGCAGGAGCATGGACCCATTACAGCTACGGGATCTCCGACGCTCTGGAAATGCTGGAGTGTCCGCTGATCGAGCTCCACATGTCCAATATACATAAAAGGGAGGAGTTCCGCCACCATTCGGTGATCTCCCCCATCGCCACCGGCATCATCGTCGGCCTGGGAGCCGACGTATACACCCTTGGCCTGCGGGCCCTTGCGGACCGCACCCGGGAACCGGAGCAGAAATAACTGGCCGTGCCGCTGCCCGGCGGCAGAATGGAGATTATTATGAATAAACGCGAAATTTCAGAAATAAAGAAACAGTTCAAAAAAGACAACAACGCCATCACCCGCATCTGCGGCTGCTACGTGGACGCAGAAAAAAATATCAGAACGACTTTGAAAGAGGCCTTTTTTGCTCTCTCAGAGGAAGAGATCTTCAAATATTATGAGATCTTTAAAAAGACCCTTTCCGGGGGGATCGGAAAAAATCTCCACAACCTGGAATATTCCATCCGCGACGAGGGCGAAGACAGCGCCCATGCCCTGCTCATGAAGCTTAGGGAGGAAAAGCTGGCGGACGATGAAACTGTGGATTCCTTCTATAATAAAGTCATTGAAAACTACGACTACGGCGAAAACTATTACATCATACTGATCCACAGCGCCTACGATGTTCCGGGAAAGGCTTTGGACAATGAAGAGATGTTCGACGCCTCCGAGGAGGTCTATCACCATATCCTCTGCTGCATCTGCCCGGTGAAGCTGTCAGAGCCGGGGCTCTCCTACAATGAGGCCACCAACCTCATCGAAGAACGGCCCAGGGACTGGTGGGTGCAGCCGCCCATGACCGGCTTCCTGTTCCCTGCCTTCAACGACCGTTCCTCCGACATCCACAGCCTCCTGTATTTTTCCAAAAATCCCGAGGAGCTGCACACCGAATTCATCGACGCCTGCCTGGGCGCGCCGTCGCCCATTTCCTTCCGATCCCAGAAGGAGGCGTTCCAGGAGATCCTCTCCGATACCCTGGGGGATTCCTGCGACTACACCATTGTCCGCCAGATCCATGAAACCCTCACCGAGTTAGCGGAGGAGCACAAGGAGGACATGGAGCCCCTGGCCCTGACAAAGCCCCAGGTCCGTGACCTTCTGGAAAAAAGCGGCGTGGAGCCGGAGCGGCTGGAGCATTTCGATACCGTTTATAAGGAAGCTGCCGGAGAGGATACGTCCATTCTGGTACCGGCTATCACAGGGACCGGAAAATTTGCCGTGAAAACGCCGGACGTGGACATCAAGGTCAACCCAGACCGGCTGGACCTGGTGGAGACCCGTTTCATTGAGGGACGGCGCTGCCTGGTCATTGCCGTGGAAAACAACGTGGAAGTCAACGGAATGCCCGTAAAAATGTGGGAGGAGGCCCAGAACTAGGCCTCCTCCATATCCCTCAGCGCTTCCTCTCCCGTATTCACCAGATATTCCACCGCCTGGGCCGGGTAGCTTCCCGCCGCCGTTTCCCCTGTGAGCATCAGGGACGAGGCGCCGTCCAGCACCGCATTATATATATCCAGGACCTCGGCCCTGGTTGGGACTGCCCGTTCATGCATGGAATCCAGCATCTGGGTCACCACCATGAACGGCTTTCCAGCTTCCCGGCATTCTCTTGCCAGCCTCTTCTGGACCCCGGGCAGCTTCCATAAAGGCATGGCGTTTCCCAGGTCCCCTCTGGCGATCACCACATGATCGCAATACGGAAGCAGCTCCTTTATGGCTTCAACTCCCTGCATGTTCTCGATCTTGGCAAAGACCTGGATCTCTCCGGCCCCGGCCTCCTTAAGAGCCTCCCGCAGAACCAGAAGATCCTCTTTATTCCGCACAAAGGGCAGCATCACCCCGGTGATCCCATAGGAAACGGCTTCCCTTATATTTTTCCGGTCGCTTTCCGTCAGCGTGGGCATGGGGACAGCTTTCCCCTCAATGGCCAGGCTCTTCCCGGACTTTATGAGCCCGCCCCGGACCACCCGGGCCATGATCCGGCATCCGCTGGCGGACGGTGCGGCTCCGGCTTCTGCCTCCAGCTCCACCTTCCCATCGTCAATGAGGATCCGGTCTCCCGGACACACATATGCCAGTGCTTCCTCCGGAACCGGAAGGCCTCCATCTCCAAGGACCAGCCAGCTGCCCTCTTCTGCCTGGATCTCCTCCTTAAACCTTCCCAGACGCAGCTCCGGGCCCCGGAGGTCCATGAGGATCTGTACCTGGGAATGAAGCTCCCTTCCGGCCTCCTGCACCATACGGATCCAATGTCCATTTTCCTCCAGATCCCCATGGGACAGATTGAGCCTCACGCCTGTCATCCCGGCTGCCAGCATCTCCTTTAACGTCTGCACACTGCCGCAGGCCGGCCCCAGCGTACCATAATACTCCATACAAAAACCTCCCGGATGTTTTTTTACTATCATACACCGGAATAACAAAAAAAGGAAGTCCCGCAGGCCGGTCCATGGGTCCAGAGCCTTCTACTCCTCTGTCCCGGGATCTTCCAGCACAACCTCCATCACATCCTCCACCTGGCATTCCAGCGCCCGGCAGAGCCGCTCAATGGTCTGGGTGGAAACGTTCATGTTCAGCTTCAGCCTGCGCATCTGTCCCGCGCTGATCCCATGATACCGGATCAGGCGGTACTGGCTCATCCCCCTTTTCTCCATGGTCTCCCACAAGCGCGTATATCTGACCATCCCGCAGTCTCCTTACCTACTTGTTTCCCTCTCTGGAACCAGCCGGGGTCTTCCCAGCCGTTTTTCCGCCAGTACGGTCTTCTGCCTTTCCGGCTGGCTTTTCTCCGGTGACTGCTGCGGTCTTCCCGGCTCCCTGGACTCCAGACCTGGATGCCAGTTTCCCAGACGCGTTATCTCTGGTAGCTGCCGCGGCCTTTCCGGTTCCCTGGACTCCGGATCTGGATCCTGGCTTTCCAGACGCGTTATCTCTGGTAGCTGCTGCGGCCTTTCCGGTTCCCTGGACTCCGGATCTGGATGCTGGCTTTCCAGGCGCCTTATCTCCGGTGACGCCCTCCGCTTTTTCGGCATCCCTGGCCCCGGCTGCGGTCCTTCCCGCCGCCCTGCCTCCGGCACTGGACGGTTCCTTTCCGTCTGGTTCCTGGGGATCCAGGATCACCTCCACAATATCCTCCACAGGACACTGTAAAATATTGCAGAATACCTCCAGGGTATGGGTGGAAACATGCATATTCTTTTTCATCCGGCCGATCTGACCGGCGCTGATCTTATAATGGTTGATCAGCCGGTACTGGCTGATTCCCTTCTTCTCCATTGTTTTCCATAAACGCTCGTAACTTACCATGTTCATCCCCTCCTTTGTTTCTATTAAACCAGGATTACCCGAATTTGTATATTATCTATAATTTGATAATATGGCCGTCTGGATGATGGACAGAACGCCAGACCCACGCCCCGGTATTTCCTCCTCCGGACAGCTCATGGCCTGCAGCCCCATATATAAAAGTATCTCTGATCCTCCCCATTTGATACAGAATGTCTTCAAAAACGATCCCGTCCCATAAAACGAAAAGAAGCCGTTTGCGCGCCTCATAACAGAGCTGCACAACCGGCTTCCTTTCAATCACTTATTCAAATACAACGCATCCGATCACACTCTTCTGCAGATCGGTCACTCTTTCGATCTCCATGGCAACAGTGCTGTATTTCGCGTCCAGGCACTGCTCCACCAGAACCACTCCGTCACACTCCGGCAGCTTCTTTAAGGTTTCTGCATCCTGGAGCATATTTCCTCCGGCCATCACATGGATCCCGGCAAGTCCTGCCGCCAGTCTGTCTGTCACCTCGGACAGGACTGCCTCATCGGCGGTTCCTGTCACCAGGATGGTCTTCATGTTTTCCGCATAGTTCCGGATATTTGCGGTGATCAGCCCGTATCCTGTATCCGCATTTCCTTCCACCGCACGGCCTTCCATCCGGTTTAACCATGCGTCGATCTTACCTATGGGCTTTTTCCGGCGGATGGGCATGGTGCCCAGGATCTTAATGCGGTAACGGTTCTTTAACTCCTTGGCAGAATAAAGCTTATCGCTCATAAGGAAGGCCACGCAGATAAAGAACACCACCATAAAGCCGCCCAGAACGCCGCCCAGGACCGCATACTTGATCCCGCTCTTTAAGGCTGCCATCGCAGAGCTGGCTGCTTCCTTGGGCTCCTCCAGCTCGTCCAGAGTCTTCTGCTTCTCCTCCAGGCTGTTGTTCAGGCTGGTCAGCCGCTCGGTCTCCGCCCGCTGGGTATCCGCCAGAGTAAGATCCACCATGGCGCTGACGCTGCTGTTGACCGTGTTCACCGTATGCTCGCCGATGCTGGCGACTACCTGTCCATGAAGCTCGTTCATGTGATCCAGCATCTCGTCCATGACCTTCTTGGCATCGCTCTTGGTCTTATGCTTAACATTGATGGTCAGAAGGTGGTTTAACTGACCGCCGTTGGTCCCGATGGTCACATTGACCAGTTCCTTTAAGTATCTGGGCTCCGTCCCCACACTCTTTGCCACATCCTCCATCACGGCGCTGCTGGTCAGAAGACCCTGGTACGCCTGGAGGATCGTATCCGTATAATCCTGGTTCTGGTAGACCATTCCCGGCATGATCTCATATCCGGTGGTTACATACATATCGATCCTGGATTCACATACATCATAGGGGCTCATATTGATCCAGATGGATTTATCCAGGTATTCCTGCTGGTTCGCGATGTCTGTCTTCAGATTCTCGATCTCGCGCTCCGCCGTCTCCTTATTCTTCTCGTAGAGATCCAGCTCCTCCTGGTATTTTTCCCTGGTCTCCTTGCTGACCTCAGGATCATTCTGCTGCCTGTATGTCATCGCACCCTTGGCCCCGCCAAGGACCACCGCCAGGACCACTGCCACAAGGATCACCGGCCTCCATTTATGGAGCACCGCAAACATCAGATCCTTCAGATCGATTTCCTGTTCATACTGCTCGTATGTAGAATTATTGTCCATTTTCCTTTCTCCTACGCTCTTACTCCCAGAGATTTCCCTAAAAACCGCCAGTGTATTTATCATAACTTTTTTCCCTTTGTCTGTCAAGGATATGGGGGGATTTCCTATGGAATTTTATGGGTAATTCCAGGCAGATCATGCCGAAAAACAACGGGATTCCGATGCCCTGGGAAATTGGAGATATTATCCCGTTTCTTCATAATATACGCACAATGTATACGGTATTCATAAAAAAGTGGTACTTCCGACAAGGACGATTATGGGAAGTAAAACCATGATTGGGGACTGGAAAGAGGCAGATCAATTTCAAGAATCTATAAAAATATTTAGGAGTACGGACAGATAATGAAAAACTATGAACAATACAAGAGAATTATCCGGTTTCTGACGTCAGTAACGATCTTGGCAGCAGAAATCGGTATCTACTGGTTTGTATGGGAAACATGCATTTCAGAGATGGCGGGAACACCTTTCTTCCGAAAGGGAGATTGGCTTATGATTGCAGTCTATGGACTGCTTCTTTTATTTTTTTCGAAAATGTACGGCGGACTAAAAATAGGATACCTGGAACGGGGAAATGTATTATATTCCCAGATACTCGCGGTGGTCCTGGTCAATGGTTTTACATATCTGCAGGCGGCTCTTCTCGCAAAACACTTTTTGAATTTTACCCCTTTTATGCTGATGCTTGTGCTGCAGGTGGTCGCTATCAGTATTTGGACCGTTGGTGCCAGTATTCTGTTTCAGAAATTATTTCCACCCAGACAGATGCTCCTGGTTTACGGAAATCGTCCCTCCTTATCCTTAATGCATAAGATGAATCTCAGGAAGGACAGATACCAGATCAAAACCGTGGTTCATGTAGATGAGGGATTAGAAAAGATCTTACGAATGATTTCCTCCTATGATGCGGTGGTGATTTGTGACGTACCATCTCCCGTGAGGAACCAGATTTTAAAAGCATGTTATACAGAGGAAATCCGGGTTTACATGACGCCAAAGATTTCCGATATCCTAATTCGCAGCGCCGAGGAAATCACTCTTTTTGATACACCTCTGATCATGGCAAGAAACGGGCGGATGCCGATTGAGCAAGCTTTTTTCAAGCGACTGATGGATATTGTGATTTCTGGCATAGCCTGTATTGTAGCACTGCCATTTATGGCTGGAACAGCTCTGGCGGTGAAATTGGAGGACGGAGGACCAGTTCTTTATAAGCAGAAGCGACTGACTATCGGAGGAAGAGAGTTTTATGTTTATAAATTCCGCAGTATGCGTATAGATACAGAAAAAGATGGTGTAGCCCGTCTGGCCAGTGCGGGAGACAACCGTATCACCCGGGTGGGAAATTTTATCCGGAAGGTACGTCTGGACGAACTGCCGCAGCTTTTCAATATCTTAAAGGGTGATATGAGTATCGTGGGACCAAGACCGGAGCGGCCGGAAATCGCAAAGCAGTATGAGACAGAGATGCCCGAATTTTCCTATCGTCTGCGGGTTAAGGCGGGACTGACCGGCTACGCCCAGATTTTCGGAAAATACAATACAACACCCTATGACAAGCTGAAGCTGGATCTGCACTATATCCAGAATTATTCCCTAATGCTGGATGTGAAGCTAATGATACAGACGGTGAAGATTTTGTTTATGAAAGAGAGCACGGAAGGGATAGCTGCCGGACAGACAACGGCGGCGTTGGATATAGACAAAGAGTAGAGGAAATAAGATGTTAGTTAGTGTAATCATGCCCACTTATAATTGTGGTAATTATATTCAGATGTCATTGGACTCTGTGTTAGCACAAACAGTAACAGACTGGGAAATTCAGATAGTAGATGATTGTAGTACAGACAATACTGCAGATTTATTAAAACCATATCTGGAAAAATATTCAAACATTCATTACCATGTGCTTTCTCAAAACGGTGGTCCGGCAGTAGCTAGGACAGAGGCTCTAAAATATGCAACGGGAAAATATATTGCATTTCTCGATAGCGATGATTTGTGGATGTCAGATAAACTGGAGAAGCAAATTGCTTTTATGGAGAGGACGGGGGCAAAGTTCAGTGCAACGGGCTATCAATGGATGGATGAGAACGGAAATGATCTACATACTGTTTTGATACCACCAAAGAAAACGGATTATAAGAAGATGATTCGCCTGTCCAATCCGATTGGCAATTTGTCTGTAATGTATGATCAAGATGCTCTTGGCAAGTTTGAAGTGCCGCCAATTAAAAAAAGAAATGACTTTGCATTGTGGTTGCAGATTCTAAAAAAGACAGATTATTGTTATGGCATGGAAGATGTGCTTGGTGTTTATCGTATAGGACGAACAGGATCGGTTTCCAGCAATAAATTGAAACAGGCAAAATATCATTGGCAGCTCTATCATGAAATTGAAGGGCATAGCGTATTTAGAAGTTTACATGAGCTTGGGTGTTGGGCATTTGTGAAAGGCACGGGAATCGGAATAGATAAAAGGAAAGTGTAATTGAGGGGTAAAATGAAAATAGCAGTAGCTGGAACGGGATATGTGGGATTGTCAATCGCAATTTTGTTATCTCAAAACCACGAAGTAATGGCCGTGGATATCATTCCTGAAAAGGTAGAGATGATCAATCAAAGGAAGTCACCTATTCAAGATGAGTATATTGAAAAGTATTTGGCAGAAAAGGAATTACATTTAACAGCAACTTTAGATGCAGAAGAGGCATACGGGGGGGCTGATTTTGTTATTATAGCGACACCAACGAATTATGATCCGGAAAAGAATTATTTTGATACGTCTGCGGTAGAAGCTGTTATTGCTCAGGCGATGGCAAGTAATCCGGAGGCTATGATGGTGATTAAATCTACGATTCCGGTAGGATATACGGAATCTGTCCGTAAGAAATTTCAAACAGAAAATATTTTGTTTAGTCCTGAGTTTTTAAGAGAAAGCAAGGCATTGTATGACAATTTATATCCCTCAAGGATCATTGTTGGGACGGACATGAACAATGCGAGATTGCAGGAAGCAGCAAAAGTATTTGCCCGCCTTTTGCAGGAAGGGGCAGAGAAAGCTAACATCGAAACACTCTTTATGGGCTTCACGGAAGCAGAAGCAGTAAAGCTGTTTGCAAATACTTATTTAGCATTGAGAGTTTCTTATTTTAATGAATTGGATACTTATGCAGAGTTAAAAGGACTGGATACAAAAGCAATTATTGATGGTGTATGTTTGGATCCGAGAATCGGAAACCATTATAACAATCCCAGCTTTGGTTATGGTGGATATTGTCTCCCTAAAGATACGAAGCAGTTATTGGCCAATTATGAGGATGTGCCGGAGAACTTGATTGAGGCTATTGTGGAGAGCAATCGGACCAGAAAGGATTTTATTGCAGAGCAGGTTTTGAAAAAAGCAGGATATTATAGTTTTGAAGAAGATTTTCCAAAGCAAAAACCGGTGATTGGTGTATATCGTTTGACAATGAAATCCAATTCCGATAATTTCCGTCAGAGTTCCATTCAGGGAGTGATGAAACGAATTAAGGCGGAGGGAGCTTCGGTCGTAATTTATGAGCCTACGCTGGAGGGCGGAAGTCTATTTTATGGAAATCGGGTAGAGAATGATTTGGAGTTATTTAAGAAACAGGCGGATGCGATCATAGCCAATCGGTATGAAAAAAGTTTGGATGATGTAAAAGATAAGGTTTATACACGGGATTTGTTTCAGAGAGATTAAAATTCGGAGGGGAAAGAATTTTGCGAATTCAGATATTAGTAGCAGCAATGAACCAGAAGGATCATAACTTACTGAAAAAGTTAAATATTCGCTCAGATGTGATCGTAGGGAATCAATGTGGGTATGATTCAGTGGAACATTTTGAATATAACGGAAAGGCAGCTACATATCTTAATTTTAATGAGAAAGGTGTTGGGTTAAATAGAAATAATACATTGATGCGAGCAGATGGAGATATTTGTTTATTTTCAGATGATGATATGGTCTATATGAATGACTATGTAGAAAATGCGTTTCTGCATTACCCTAATGCAGATGTGATTATTTTTAATTTGTTTGAGAAGAATCCAACTAGATATGTGATAAAGAAACCTATGAAAGTTGGATATTTTAATTTTTTGCGTTATGGAACTGCACGAGTGGCAGTAAAACTTAAAAGTATTCGGGAGAACGGAATATATTTTAACCAATGCTTTGGAGGCGGAACAGAACATTGTCATGGAGAAGATAATTTGTTTTTAGCAGAATGCTTGAAAAAAGGCTTGAAAATTTATGCGGTTCCGGATTTTATTGCATCATTGACGGAAGAACGGGAATCAAGTTGGAATATTGGATACGGAGAAAAATATTTGATTGATCAAGGTATTTTGTATAAAACAATGAGCAGGAGATGGTATAAAATTTTATGTTTGCAGGATGCGATAAGGCATAGAAAAACATATGATGTGAGATGGTGGACAGCATATCACATGATGGTGGAAAAGTAGTTAATAAGTAACAAAGTATGTTGATTATTAATATAATAAGAGGCGGGTGAAATAAAATTAAAAGTTTGAAAATACATAAAAAACTAATAATATGCAGCTTTGTGTTTTTGCTTTTGACACGTATATTTAATTATGCGATATTTGATCAATTTGCATTATTGAAATTAGTATATGCACGTAGTTCTCAATTTGTCGCACTTACCGTTTGTTTTCTATATGTTTTCCATTATAAAAAAATATCACTAAGTATTATTTGGGTTTTTATATATACCGTTGTTTTGTTTATTGCTACTATATTAGGGAGTGGTAATTATTATAGTATTATTCAACGGATTTATCCACTTGTAAGTTTTTTAATGTTTATAGAAATTCAAATAAAATGTGGATGTGCACGAATTTTAATGAAAGCAATTGCAAATGTATGTTTCGTGTTGACGCTTGTGGAATTTATGCTGTTACCATTATCGGAATTATATTGGGGAGAGTATATATATTTTCTTTCTGGCCGAAATCAAATGTACATTGTTTTTGCAATAGGATTGCTTTCCATCTGCTTTTATTATGGTGTACACGATATACGCTATAAACTGTATCTGGGAATGTCAATTATATGCATATTATATGGAGAATCAAGTAGTAATTTGTTAGCTATAACATTTTTTGTTTTGCTTGCCATTGTTGGTTTTGAAAGAAAATGTTTAAGAAAAATATTGAGTGTAGCTGTTTTGGTGCTGTATCCCTTGCTAAATATGGGGGGTGTGATTTTTAGAATTCATGAGCATTTTGCTTTTTTTATAGAAACCATTTTGCATAAAAATATTACTTTGACTTCGAGAACATATATTTGGGATACTGCGCTAGAACTAATTAAACAATCTCCATTTTGGGGATATGGAATTGCTGTAACTAGTAATGTATTTCATGTAATAGCAGATCGAATCGATGCACCTGATATCGATGCGTGGTATTCTGGACACAATCAGTATATTCAAATGTTATATGAAAGTGGCTTGGTTTCATTATTGTTGTTGATATTTTTAATTACGTACGGAGTAAAAAAATTAAATAGGTTTATGTCAAATGTAGATGCTTCTTTGACATTGACTATTATTTTTTCGTTACTCATTGTGATGGTGGCAGAAGCGCCTGGGTGGGATAGCATTTTTATTGTACTATTCTTAAGTCATCTTCAAATTAGTTGTTATGAAGAGCGGAGGTTGAATTGTAAATATGCAGATACAACCTAAAATATCTATAATTGTTCCGGTATATAAAGTTGAACCATATTTAGGTACTTGCCTAGAGTCTGTTTTGTCACAGACTTATCAGAATTTAGAAATTATTTTAGTTGACGACGGTTCACCGGATCAGTGTGGAACTATTTGTGATCAATATGCCTTAAAAGATAATCGGATTCGAGTTATTCATCAAGAAAACCAAGGCCTTTCTGGAGCGAGAAATACAGGTATTGATTTGGTAACAGGAGAATATATTACCTTTATTGATAGCGATGATTTTATTGATATTTGTATGATAGAATTAATGGTCGAGCAGTTGGATGATATGACAGATATTGTTGCTTGTGGAACGGTTTACTGTGATGAGAGCGGACAAAAATTGTCGGAAGAGAAAAATTCTCAACTAGCTATATTTGAGTTTAAAGAGCAAATGGTTCAGCTTTTTAAAAATAAAAATTACACGACTACAGCATGGGGAAAGTTGTACTCCAGAAAATTATTTGAGAGTATTCGTTATCCAGTTGGAAAATATCATGAAGATGTTTTTACAACATATCAATTGGTTGCACTATCAAGAAGAACGGTTTTGTTGAACCGTTCTTTTTATTGGTATCGACAGGTTGCATCCAGTATCATACATCAAAGTTTTTCACTAAAGCATTTGGATAGCATAGAAGCATCTCTGCAACGGTATGAATTTATGAAATCATATGATTTACAATTAAGCAAAATTGCAGAGGGGAGTATTGTATATAGTTGTTGTCGCTGTATGGAAAAAATGGTACAGGCGGTTTATTATGACGAAATTACGGAGCAATACATATGTAATATGATTCGTAAGCATTTATTTTCATTTTTATGTTTTTCACGAAATTCTTTGAAAACAAAGGGGTTTGCGTGTATGAATGCACTTAGTTCAGAAATAGTGCGTTCTGTATATAAATTATTGTTTGTGAGGTGAGAAAAGATTGAGTATACCTAAAGTTATTCATTATTGCTGGTTTGGAGGCAATCCGCTTCCGCCGCTTGCACAGAAATGTATTGCCAGTTGGAAAGAATATTGCCCGGATTATGAAATCATAGAATGGAATGAAACGAATTTTGATTTGAATTTTAATGCCTATGTTCAGGAAGCGTATCAAGCGCAAAAATGGGCGTTTATTACAGATGTTGTACGTCTGTATGTATTGTGTCATTATGGTGGAATTTATATGGATACAGATGTTGAAGTTTTGAAATCATTGGATCCAATTTTATCCTATAATGGTGTGTCGGGATTTGAGTCCGAAACTCAAATCCCGACAGGCCTCATGGCCTGTCAGGCTGGTCATCCGTTATTTCAGGAGTTACTGAATGATTATGAAAATGATCACTTTGTGAAAGCGGACGGGAGCTTTGATTTAACGACAAATGTAACGAGAATCACAAATACCTTATTAAAATATGGCTTGGTACAAAATAATACCAAGCAAACGGTAGCAGATTTTACATTGTTTCCCAGCGACTATTTTTGTCCCAAAGATCCAGTTACGAAAAAGCTGCATTTAACGTCGAATACTTATACGATCCATCATTTTGATGGCTCTTGGATTCCGAAAAAAATAAAATATAAATATATGATTTTGAATAAGCTTGGCCCGAATATAAGCCAGTTGCTTGTTAAAATGAAAAGAGCGTTTCGAAAATATTGTTAAAAAGAGAGAGTATGTCTGTATGCCTTGTTCATTGAAAATATCTGTGATTGTTCCCGTTCATAACGCTGCGACAACAATAGATAGGTGTATAAAAAGCATAGTAGATCAGCCGTATAAAAATTTTGAGTGCATTTTGATTGAAAATGGATCAAGTGACGATTCGAAAGAAATCTGTCAAAAATATGTTGAAGCATATGAATGCGTAAAATTTGCAGTGAGTCCGAAGATAGGTGTTTCTGCAGCCCGTAATTTAGGATTATTAATGGCAACAGGGGATATTATTGGTTTTTGTGATGCGGATGATTTTTTAGAACCGAATTCAATGCAAAAAGTCCTTTCGGCTTTTTTAGATAACCCCGATATTATTGGCGTTTTGAGCGCTTTTTATGTGGGGAGAGAGAACCAAAGCGGTATACAAAAAGAGTATAAAGGGTTGAAAAAAGAACGGCTGACAATAGAAGATGCTATTATGCGAACCCTAGGTGACAATAGTACGATGGGAAGTGTGTGGAATAGGTATTACCGGGCAGATGTGGCTCAAAAAATATCCTTTGATACAATGCTATCTTACTGTGAAGATACTCATTATAATATAAAGCTTTTATCAAATATACAAGATGCAGAATTGGCATATGTTCAGGAACCTCTTTATTGCTATATGTTGAATGATAGAAGTGTAACGCATCAATTAGACAAAATATATGATGAAAATGGAGAGTTAAAATATATTACTGCATTGAAGAAGATTATGCAGGAGTGTAATCTTAACAAAAAGTGTTTGAGAATTGCAAAAATGAAGATTGTGATTCTTGCAATAGATTCTTTGTGGTGTGGGGGGGGGATAATCAACAGAAAAACAACTTAAAGAACGAAATAAGACAAAATTTAAAGCATTTTTTATATAACATATATAGATTTGGTTTTGTTCGGAACATGAAAAGACTGATTAAACTTTCATTGGTTTGGACAAAATAATGTATCGATTTTACGAATGTTCTATTGTGCGGGGGAAGAATGAAAGTTATAAAACAACAAGTAAAGAAATTAATTGAGTGGGGATTAAGACGATATGTGAAGGTTGTTTACACGTTAGAAAAACGAGGGGGTGAAAAACGCAAATCGTTAAATATTGAAGATATTATCAAAAAAGCTGCTGATGCGGGATATGATTATAAATTTCCGTATGATTATTCGTCCAAAAAGCTTGTGGTTGATTCTTTTGTAGATTTATCTATTATTATACCGGTATATAAAGTAGAGGATTATTTAGATGAATGCATTTGCTCCGTTTTGAGACAGGAAACTAATTATAGTTATGAGGTTATTTTAGTGGATGATGGAAGTCCGGATAAATGCGGTATAATTTGCGATGGATATGCTTTGAAGAACGATAAAATTAAAGTGATCCATCAGAAAAATAGGGGCGTATCTTCTGCTCGAAATGCTGGTTTAGAGCAGGCAACTGGAAAATACATTACTTTTTTGGATGCAGATGATTTCTTAGAGCCAACATATATTCAACTCTTAATGGACAGGGCTTTGGAAACAGATGCAGATATGGTAAAGTGTAATTTTTATAAAGTGTATTCTGATGGGAAGAAGACGGTTGAGCATCGGTATGACAATATAAAGAAAGAATATCAGAATGGCTTGGGAGAGGATATGTTATATTTGGCATTTCCTTGGGGGAGTGTTTTTAAAAGAAAAATGTGGGTGTCTGTTCGTTTTCCAGAAGGATATAAACATGAAGATATGATGATGGCACATCTTATTTTCCATGAAGTTCGAGTTGGGGCGTATGTAGGGTTGCCGTTGTATAATTATAGGCAAGATAATGTAAATTCGTTAACGAAAGAGTATGGACGGAATATTGCTTTACCCAGACAATTAGATCAGGTATTTTTGGCATATGCTACATTGGAATTTATGTATCATGAGAATATGAAAGTTGATGCCAATATTTTAAAGGTAACTCTTAGAGAAATGGGGATGATGACTTTTTGTAGACTTAATAAAAGATATCATTTAGTTGCATTTCAATTAGCATCTTACACTCTTCATAGGCTTATAGATAAAATGCCGAAAGGTTACGAGAAGGAACTTACCCAGATAGAAATAGTGTACATTTATTCATTTCAAAATGCCAGGTATGATATTTGGAAGGCATTGATTTGTATGGAATATTATGAAAATAGTTTAAAAAGTCTGTAGTGGAGAAATGTGATGGAACGTAAAGAACATGATAAGAGAAAAGTTATGTTGGTCTTTGGCACTCGCCCCGAAGCGATTAAAATGTGCCCATTGGTGAATGAACTAAAAACGAGAGAAAATCTTCAAACAGTTGTTTGTGTTACCGGCCAACATCGCCAGATGTTGGATCAGGTATTAGAAACCTTCCAGGTGATACTGGATTATGATTTGTCCATTATGAAGGAACGTCAGACGCTGTTTGATGTGACAACGAATATTTTGAACCGAATTAAAGAGGTTTTAGAAATTGAAAAGCCAGATGTTGTACTTGTTCATGGAGATACTTCCACGATGTTTGTCACAGCATTGGCTTGTTTTTATTTGCAGATTCCGGTGGGGCATGTAGAAGCGGGACTACGAACCTATAATATCTATTCTCCTTATCCGGAAGAATTTAACCGCCAGGCGGTTAGTATTATAGCATCTTATAATTTTGCCCCGACAGAATTGTCGAGACAAAATTTGATTCAAGAGGGAAAAAAGCCGGAATCTATTTATGTAACGGGAAATACGGCAATCGATGCATTGAAAACCACAGTTCGTAATGATTATCGACATGAGCAGCTTGATTGGGCAGAAGGAAGCAGACTTATTATGATCACAGCTCATCGTCGGGAAAATCTTGGTGAGCCGATGAAGCATATGTTCCGGGCCATTCGCAGGGTCTGCGATGAACATCCAGACGTAAAAGCCATTTATCCGATCCATATGAATCCAGTGGTACGTGAAACGGCCAATGCAATTTTGGGTGGGGATGAGCGGATCCGTATCATTGAACCCCTTGACGTACTTGACTTTCATAATTTCCTTGCTCATTCCTATATGATTTTGACAGATTCCGGTGGAATTCAGGAAGAAGCTCCATCTTTTGGAAAACCGGTACTTGTGATGCGAGATACCACAGAGCGTCCAGAAGGAATCGCAGCAGGAACATTGAAGCTTGTGGGAACGGAAGAAGAGACAATTTATTATGCATTTAAGCAACTGTTGGAAGACAAAGATGAGTATGAACGCATGAGCAAGGCCAGTAATCCCTATGGAGATGGTTTTGCGTGTAAGAGAATTGTAGATATTTTAGATGAAAGGGGGACGGAAAAAGATAAATAAGGGATAATAATATGAAGACAAGAAATTCTTTTTATAATTCGTTGGCGGGCTTATTATATTACTTCATCACGATTTTACTGGGTATTGTGAATCGTAAGGCTGTCATAGCTTTTTTGGGAATGGAATATCAAGGCATCAATAGTTTGTTTGGTAACATACTGTCTATGCTTTCTATTGCGGAGCTTGGAATAGGTACAGCTATCATTTATCATTTGTACCGTCCGTTATCAGAGGGAAACTTACAAGCCGTTAAATCGCTTATGAATTTTTATCGGAAATGTTATTATGCGATTGCAATGGCAGTTTTGATATTCGGATTATTAGTAATACCATTTTTGGATATGTTTATTCAGGGATATACTCTTTTGTATCCCTTATGGTTTTTGTATATCTGGTTTTTGGCAGATGTAGTATTATCGTATCTGTTTACATTCAAACGTTCTATTTTAATTGCGGATCAAAAGAATTATTTAGTGCTGTTGTGTGATTTACTATACCAGTTTTTTTCAAAAATTGGCCAGATTGTTGTACTTTTCTGCACACGAGATTTTATTTGCTATCTTGCTGTGATGGTGATAAGTCGATTGGCTGAGAATTTCTTAATTAATGGATTGGCTAATCGTAAGTATCCATTTTTGAAGGGAAATGATTCGATTTCGCTGGAAAAAGAAATACTTGACGATATAAAACAAAAGGTAAAGGGTGCTGTTTTCCATAAAATAGGTGGTTTTATTGTTTTGGGGACCGATAATATTCTGATTTCAAAGTTTTTTGGATTAATGACAGTTGGAATTTATTCAAATTATTCTTTAATCATCAATTCAATTAAGAATATTTGTAATCAAATTATGTCGGCAACTACAGCGAGCGTTGGTCATATGTTGGCAGAACATAATGAAGAAAAAAGTCGTAGTATTTTCAAAGAAATGCAAATACTCAACGTATTTATTCATCATTGTGCCGGAGTTGGTATATACTGTGTGGCGACGCCCTTGGTGTCACTTTTGTTTGGCAAAGAATATATTGTTTCGGAATTCACCTTGTTTGTGTTAGCCTGTAATTTTTTTATTCAGGGAATGCGATGTGTTTTTGGGATTTTTAAGGATGCGGCAGGCATATTATACGAGGATCGTTTTATTCCGCTTATTGAATCAGCTGTAAATATTGCTGCTTCTATTATCTTGTTGAAGCGATATGGCTTAGCTGGAATTTTTATGGGGACGATTCTTAGTTCTATGATTCTTTTTGGCTATACGTATCCGTTTTTGGTGGTTAAAAGAGTATTGAAGGGGAATGTAAAAGTATATTTTTGCGAACAAATATGGTTAGTTGTGTTGAATTTGGGAAGTTTAGTGAGTGCAAAATGGATGTGCGGCTTAGCAGTAATGGAGAGTTTGATGTTGCAGATTCTTTGGAATTGTGTAATTTCAGTTGTGGTAGCGTTCCTGATTTATTTTTTAGGATATGCGATTTGGAAAAAGGAAACAAAACTTTTGCTCTATAAACTTAAAAGTTTGTTGTGTGATTTATTGAATATTTGAAAACAGAACTAGTAATTATAGTCTGTAGCACTAATTGTCAGCGGTTTTATTGCTTTGTCTGCGATTCTCTTATTTTTTGTGGGATTGCTTTTGACTACCATGGTGGAAAAGAACAGGCAGGATTTTGAATTTCGTCTTCAGATGATTCGGGAGTGGAAGAATGGAATTTGAGTTTTTGTTTCCTGAGTTTATGAAACTCTTTCCATATATTAGTTGAATGTGCTGTGAAAAACTGTTAGAATCATCTTAGATGATTATTATGGAACAGGCTATTGTAAAGCAGTTGGATAAGAATTTAAAATGTAGCGAAAGTATTATAAAGAATGAAAAGATTATACTAAAGATTTATTCTACCAAGGGATCGATTAGATGTCCGGATTGTGAACAGAAATCTACCAAGGTTCATTCCGGATACCAACGAGAGTTTTAGGACATTCCAATACAAGAAAAAGCAGAAGGAAAAAGATACATATGGGAAAAAAATATTGTTAACAATTGTAAATATCCTAATAATTGGGTTGCCATTTTACTTTATTTGGGGAATTAAGTTTTATTTCTTAGTAGTCCTATTTCAGTTGATCTTAATCGGAGTATTGTTTTGGAATGGAATGGGGGATTTTCTTGTATTACGCTTTGTTTTTGCAGGCAATCCTCTTCCCAATAACGCCGAGATTAAAATTGCAATAGATAATTATATAAAGCATATATATTTTAAAAAAAATGGGAAATATCCTTATAAGGCAAAAATTGTATGGGTTGATAGTGAGTTGCCATTTTTTGTGCCTGTTAGTAGGAGGGCTTTTGTAGTATCAGTTGCTTTACAGGATTCTATAATTGATTTTGGAGAAGTGTTTTTGTTGCGTAACTTTCCAGAAAATTCTTATAATCAAGCTATATTATATTCCAGGAAATGTTTACTGTTGACTTTTATAGGTTATAAAATTAGTTTGCGATTTTTAGAACTATGGGCAGTATTTTTTCTGATCGCTTTGAAAACTATTATGTCTCTTGTAATGCTCATTGTGACAGGCGCATTATTTGGGTCTTTCCAAGAAATTTTAAATGCGTTGGCATGGGGGGGCTTCTTTGGAAAAATAATTAACATCGGAAATACTATGCTTAGTTATATTCAAGACAGATTAGTTGAAATGATGGTCAGAGAAACTGTTTGTAGAAATATAGAGTCCGTAAGTAGAGAATTATTGATTAAGTAAAAAATAGCCAACTGATGGTCCCCATAACGCTGGGGCGAGTGGAGTGCGGAAATTTTTTAGCGAGGGGATATTCTTATAATACGTCGAAATCTATTTTCCCTAAATGCGTAAAAACAAGCCTATTTTGTTAAACTTTCTTTTTATGCATAATTCCAAAACTGAAGCATAATCAACATGTCACCATTCCCCCCCTAATGATCATCGGTGGTACAGGCTCATTCGGCAATGCAGTCCTGGTCCTGGGGGACACCAACTCCTGTTTATCGGTCATCGGTGCCAAGCGGCTCCATATTCCCATCTTCCACATGGAGGCGGGAAACCGGTGCAAGGACGAGTGCCTGCCAGAGGAGACCAACCGCAGGATCGTGGACATTATTTCGGACGTGAACATGGCGTATTCCGAGCATGCCCGCCGGTACCTGGCGGACTGCGGCCTCCCGAAGGAGCGGACGTATGTGACCGGATCTCCCATGGCGGAGGTCCTGCATAATAATCTGGCAGAGATCGAAGCCTCGGATATCCATAAACGGCTGAAGCTGGAAAAGGGCAGATATATCCTCCTTTCCGCCCATCGGGAGGAAAACATCGACACGGAGAAAAATTTCACCTCTCTATTTACAGCCATCAACAGGATGGCGGAAAAGTATGACATGCCGGTGCTATACTCCTGTCATCCCCGTTCCAGAAAACGTCTGGAGGCGTCCGGCTTTGCCCTGGATCCCCGGGTGATCCGCCATGATCCCCTGGGCTTCCATGATTATAACTGTTTACAGATGAACGCCTTCTGTGTGGTTTCCGACTCTGGGACACTGCCGGAGGAATCCTCGTTCTTTACCTCCATCGGCCATTCGTTCCCTGCGGTGTGCATCCGCACCTCCACAGAGCGCCCGGAGGCGCTGGACAAGGCATGCTTTATCCTGGCCGGGATTGATGAAAAGAGTCTCTTACAGGCCGTGGATACGGCAGTGACTATGAACCAGAATGGAGACCATGGAATCCCTGTACCGGATTACGTGGAGGAAAACGTATCCGCCAAGGTGGTAAAGATCATCCAGTCCTATACGGGCGTGGTGGATAAAATGGTGTGGAGGAAGTTTTGATCCTTTTTCTGGTCAAAAATAGTTTTCTCTTGCGTCCCAATGCCTGTTTTTATATAATAGGGATTGTAGCATCATTTCTCAAAGGAGGGCGAAAATATGGGAACTATACTTGAAGATGTTTTTCTTGGGACCGCAGAAAAATACAATCAGAAATTGGAAATGCTTGCCCGGATGGCCCAGCCGGAAAAGTGGACATACAAAAGAATTCAGGATAAAGATCCATACCGTATCTTGAGAAATTACATACAGTATACGTACAACCGCTTAGACGAGGAAGGGAAGATCATTTCCTCAGCGGACGGAAAATACAGATGCATGAATACAGGTCTTCTGACGGTTTATAACCAGGAAATTGTTGCAATTTTTGCTGTCAATGAAATGTCTGGAAAACAGCCGTGGTTTTTCAATGGCTTTTTTAAGGAGACGGATAAGTTTTTTACAACGAACTTTTCTGAGCTTCCTCCATTGGCTGATTACTGCAACAATGTTAAGGATCTGATCTATGATAATACGCTTGAATTAAATATGAGGAAAGAGCATATTATCGATGATAACTTTGACCGTTTTATTGAAGCTGGTTACAGCAGCAAAGAGCTGATCAATGTCCTTCTGGATGCAGCAAAAGTAACTTTGGAAAAGAAGCTGAAGAGGAACTTTAAGCTGGCTCTGCCTTTTTATTACCATAACACAGAAACTGGTGAAAATAAGATCCAGCTTCTGGCTCCTTTATATTTTCCAGGTGCACCGGTTAAACTGGCTCTTGTATTAAATAAGATAAAAAGCAGCGCCAAGGAATACTATGAGGGCGTCACAGTTCTTCCTGTTGAGTGGGCGTATATGAATTCCCGCCTTATTGTAAAGCCAGATGAAGAATGGGCAAAGATCATGGACGAAATTACCTCTGCCGATGAGGCGGAATCGATCCGGGAAGCGGTTGACATGGCTGAATAGATATGATAGTATTAAGCCATCCATTACAATTAATTATTACAACTACCTTTTAAAATCTTTTTACAACCAAAACTTACAACTACCATCTTATGGGGAGACGATTTTTCGTCTCCCTAATTCATTGCAGGCAGATCTGCTTATAAATCACAGGAGACGATAAATGAATATATTAGTCACAGGCTCCAGCGGTTTCGTTGGACGGAACCTGGTGGAGAATTTAAAGAATATCCGGGATGGAAAGGACCGCACACGGCCCGGCATAAAAATAGATGCGATCTATGAGTATGATGTCCAGAACACCCAGGAGGAACTGGACATGTTCTGCGCTTCGGCTGATTTTGTATTTAATCTGGCCGGAGTCAACCGCCCCAAGGACCAGACGGAATTTATGGAGGGAAATTTTGGCTTTGCATCGGAGCTTCTTGACGCACTCCGGAGCCATGGAAATACGGCCCCGGTGATGCTGGCCTCCTCGATCCAGGCCACGCTCTCAGGCCGCTTTGGAGACAGTGAGTACGGCCGGTCCAAGAAGGCCGGGGAGGAGCTGTTCTTCCGGTATGCGGAGGAAACGGGAGCGAAGGTACTGGTCTACCGGTTCCCGAATCTCTTTGGAAAATGGTGCCGCCCCAATTACAACAGCGCTGTGGCCACCTTCTGCCACAATATGGCCAACGGCCTGCCGATCCATGTCAACGATCCGTCCACAGAGCTGGAGCTGCTTTGTATTGACGATCTGGTGAACGAGCTGCTGGACGCCCTGGAGGGCCATGAGCACCGCTGCGGGTTCGACGGTGTGACCACAATATTTAAGGAGCAGGGAGCATACTGCGCGGCCCCTGTCTCCCATCATGTGACCCTGGGGGAGATCGTGGAGCTTTTAGAGAAGTTTACGTCCCAGCCGTCCACGCTCTTGATGCCAGAGATTCCGGCTGGAAGCTTTGCAAAGAAGCTGTATTCCACTTATCTTTCCTATCTTCCGGTGGAAAAGACCATCTTTCCGCTGAAAATGAACGTTGACGACCGCGGCAGCTTCACGGAGCTTTTAAAAACCCCGGGCTGCGGGCAGTTTTCCGTCAACATCAGTAAGCCCGGGATCACTAAGGGCCAGCACTGGCATAATTCCAAGTGGGAGTTTTTTATGGTGGTTTCCGGCCATGGCCTGATCCAGGAAAGGAAGATCGGCACGGACGAGATCCGGGAATTTGAGGTATCCGGGGAGCAGATCCAGGCCGTTCACATGCTGCCTGGCTATACCCACAATATCATCAACCTGTCCCAGACTGACGATCTGGTGACGGTCATGTGGGCCAACGAGGCCTTCGATCCAGAGCATCCGGATACATTTTACGAGGCTGTATAACTGAACAGGGGCAGTATTTCCGGCGGGAATGGAATCCTTAAATGGGTCTGTTCCCGCCTTTCTGTATTCTATTCCACTTCGTCCCCCATCCCCTGGATCAGCGCCTTGATCGTCGTCTCATCCCGCTCCAGTTCGTCCGCGATCTGAGGGATGGATTTTCCCTTCCGGAGCTTGGTTCGGATGAGGCTTTTTATCTCATCCTCACGTCCTTCGTTATTCCCTTCCTTCCGCATCAGCGCCAATTCGCGCTCTTCATCATACCCAAATATACTCACTGCGATCACCTCCTCTCTGTTTTGGGAGAAGAAGTCCGAAAGGATCCCCTCTCGGATGCATTCTGTGACAGCCCGGTGTACTGCCGCCCCGACCGTCATAGTCTTTGCATGGAGCCGCACCCGTTCCACAAAGAGCATATACTCTTTTAAGGTCTGGCAGAAAAGCCACATCGTTTTTCATGTTCATGTACACGGCGTTTTCCAGGGTCACCACAGTCAGGTCCTCCGGGGAGCTGCAGGACGTTCCATTTACCGCATTGTAAAGGCTTAAAAGCCTGTTCCTGTCCCGGAACAGAAGCCGGAACAGAGTATCCTTGTAGTCGCGCCGGGGCTTGGGGAGCCGTGCCGGATCCTGGGCATGGTCGTTCATAGGATTCATTTGTCCTCCTTTCGCAGGAGAACGGAAAATCTCCTGCTTTTCATATTACAATTTGGGAAAAGCATAGATCTTCTGAAATGAATAAGAATCTCCAGACGGCCGGACCGGCCGGGAAAATAAGAAATATATGCTTTGTGCCAGTGTAGCATATCTGGAATGGCAGCGCAAGGGTGTACGGGATAAAATCACACGAATTTCCGCCATTTTCATCTTGGCCGGAAGAGCCATTCCGCCTTGCATTCATCCAGGGATGATGATAAAATTAAGGACGGACTAAAAACAAAAGAGCATTGGGAGGAACATGAGCATGGAAATGGAACAGCGTCTGCGGGACATCTGCCGCAGCTTTCGGATCCAGGGAAGCTATGTGGAATCTGAGCTGATTCCTGTGGGAAATGTGAATAAGACGTACAAGGTTACATACAGACGAGAGGAAGGCACACTAAAGTCGTACATTGTCCAGCAGGTCAACACATTTGTATTCAGAAAGCCCGAGCAGGTCATGCACAATATCGACCTGGTTACGGAGCATATCCGGGCAAAAAGCACCGAGGGGATCCCCCTCCACTTTCACCATACTGCCGACCGGAAAACGTATATTTTCGCAGACGACGGCTTCTGGCGGCTGTATAATTATATCCCGTCTGTGACGTATAACACATGCGAAAACACAGAAGTGCTCCAGCATGCCGGAGAAGCCTTTGGCCGTTTCCAGAAAAATCTGGCGGATTTTAATGCAGAACAGCTTTATGAAACGATCCCCAATTTCCACAACACGCCGGAACGGCTGAGGACGCTGTTTGAGGACGCAGAAAAAGATCCTCTGGGCCTGGCCGGGTCTGTGAGGGAGGAGCTTTCTTATATCCGGTCCGTCACCAGCCAGGCCTGTGAAATGGCCCGGATGCAGAGGGACGGCCGTCTCCCCATCCGGGTGACCCACAACGATACGAAGATCAACAATGTCCTTTTCGACCGGAACACCAACCGGGCTCTGACCATCATTGATCTGGATACGGTGATGCCCGGTCTTGTGGGCCATGATTTCGGCGACGCCATCCGGTTCGGCGCTAATTATGTGGCGGAGGACTCCAGGGAGTACGAAAAGGCTGGCTGCAGCATGGAGCTGTTCTCTGCCTTTACCAGAGGCTTTCTTTCCCAGACCCGAGATACCTTGACAACAGACGAGATCCGGACGCTGCCGCTCAGCGTGTTCACCCTGGCTGTGGAGCTGGCTTCCCGGTTCCTGGATGATTACCTTCTGGGAAACGTGTATTTCCGGACGGAATATCCGGAGCATAATCTGGTGCGGACCCGGTGCCAGTTAAACATGGCCAGGGATGTAATGAAAAAGATGGGAGAAATGGAACGGATCATCAGAGAGTGCGTGCAGGGATAGAGCTTAGGCCACAGAAAAAACCCTGCGTACCTCTACGAAAATTGAATAGGAATGGTTTAAAAGGGACAGGATCTATGAAAATGGGTTCTGTCCTTTTTGATTTATATGAAAGTTTTCTTTATTTTATTGACTTTTCTTGTATTTTTCTTTAAACTTATATTATATGACAATATTAGACAAAAAATAGAATGCAAAGGAAGGCCTATGAATATTCTGAAAAATCTGCTGTTTCTTTGGGATGACCGGTTTCAGACAGAGGAAAACCAGGGGATCATTTTAAGCGGAGCCTATAAAATATCCTATATCCAGTCCCAGAGTCGTCTGACGGTCCAGAAAAATACCGATTATCTGGAATCCTTCTGGGGCGGATCCATATGGGACCATGCATTGGACTGCTTTGCCATTGTCGGTGATAACGGGGCTGGGAAAACCCGACTTATGAATCTCATTCTGGATGATCTTCGACGGTTTGCAAATGGAGAAGAAACAGAGCCATGCATCATGATTTTTGAAGGAACCGATCATAAAGAACAGAAGCGGCTGTTTGTATTTTACAGCCAGGAACTTGAAAAACCGAAGATCGATGCAGAGCGGGAGCTGCTGTTTGAATATCTTCCAGCCAGCCCGGATCGCCGGTCTGGCCGCGGCAGGACTTCTGAAAAAGCAGCTCTAAAAAATATGAAAACGGCATATTTCCATCACTCGCTCAGCTTTCATGATTTTGAAAACCTCAAAAAGTGCAGCTATGACTTCTCTCTTGGAAATCTTCTGTCAGGCCATTCCCAAATAGATTATGAAATGCACTATAATGGCCTGGATAAAAACCCGATCCGGATCTATTATGACAGGGAACTTTATAAAATCGTTCATCTGCTCTGCAATTACCATCCGGAAGAAGCTCCAGAGCTGGAAATCCCCATTCCAAAGTACATTCAGATCGGTGCTGCCGATGTGAGTTATTTAGAAAAGTATATTTTTCAGGAACTGAAGAGGCATACGGTGTCCGTTCCTCCAGATGCTGACGAAAGGCTGAAACAGATGGAACGCATATTTCAGAAGCTTCCCGGGCTTTTCAGGCATTCCTGGAGCGCTTACATAGTAAGAGCTGTGCTTTTGGGCTGTATCAGGGAAGCATGCATACCTTCCGTGGTCCCGTCTCCTGCCAGAGTGGATCTGGAACGCCTGACAGATGCATATCTCTTATCGGAGGACTGCGCAGAGCGGTACGGACTCTTCGGATATGCGAAAAAATTTCTGGAAGAATTGGGGCAGGCCTTGATGGGACATTCCCTCATTGCTGTCCTTGTCATTCATCAGACCCGGGACTTCATCTCCTGGCTGGAAGAAAATGAGGCTGTGATCCGGAAGCTGGAAAATAAGGGAACACCGGAGCTTTCGATCATACCCGGGCAGGAAAACCGGTTATTTATGGAAAAGCTTCTGTTCCATTATGAGGGACTGAGCTATGCCTTTCCGTTTTTAAGCTTTTCCTTTGGTACTTCCTCCGGGGAAAATGCCCTTCTGTCGCTTTGGGCGGATCTGTATGGGATATGGGAAGATTTAAAGAAGGGAAGCGGCAGAACCAGCGGACAGGCTTCAGACTGCAATACATTGCTCCTGCTCCTTGATGAGGCTGATCTGTCGCTGCATCCCAGATGGCAGCGGATGTATATAAAATGGCTGACCGCTTTCTGCCGCAGGTACTTTCTTCCTATGATAAATATAAAGCTCATCATAACGACCCATTCGCCGATCATCTTGTCGGATTTTCCTCCCAACAGCGTCTGTTATTTAAGGAAGGACGATAACGGACATATATCCTCACGGACCGGCGGCATCCAGACCTTTGGAAACCACATCCATACGCTCTGCATGGACTCATTCTTTCTGGATGAATGCGGAACCATGGGGGCGTTTGCCCAGGAAAAGCTTGGAGCCATCGCGGAGCTGCTGCTGACACAGAGAAATGGCCATAATGAAATCCGTGATATAAAAACGATCATTTCCTATGTTGGAGAGGGACTTTTAAGAGAAAAGCTGGAGCATGCCCTGGAAGAAAGCAATGAAGGAATAAACTACACTATGAAAAAAACGCGGCGGACTGACCCGGCGCTTTCCTCTGCCCTTCAGCGGCTGAAGGCGCAGCGGAGGGAGCTGGACCAGACAATCCGGGAACTGGAGGAGATGATCAATGATCCGGATATGGATTTCTAACAAAAACAGAGATCGGATCGAGCGCGAGTTTCTTGCAGACGCCAGGAATGCCCCCACAGGCCTTTTCCATACACTGGCCAAGGAAGAGGTGCGGAACCTCCTGGATGAGGCGTGTCCGGCGCTTTACCGCTGTCTGTATCATGATGATGCAGAGCATACGGTCAATGAAGCAGAGGTACAGCGGCTGCTTCTGGCAGACCGTTCTGCCCTTCAGGATTATATCTGGCAGTCCGGGATTATCAGGAAGCGTAAAAAGAAGCTTTTATCTGAGGCTTTCCGGTATGAAAATCTTTCTAAGCGGAAGGTCTTGAACACGATCCTCCAGCTCATGGATGTTCCGGTATGCCCGTATTGCAACCGCCAGTATACATTCACACTGGCCAGCGGAAAATCCAGGCCCCAGATGGACCATTATTATCCCAGGGACCTCTATCCGTATCTGGCCGTCTCCCTGTATAACCTGGTTCCCTGCTGCGCGGTCTGCAATGCGGCTAAAGGGCCGCTGGATACCATGAAGGATCCGATCCTATACCCGTATGATGAGGGCTTCAGCTATGATATGGGTTTCCAGATCAAGGCGAAGAACGGCGACGACTGGGTGAAAATCCTCCACGACGGTACAGGAGAGTTTTCGCTGGGGGTTGAAAAAAATCGCCCAATACCGCCCGGAAAGGAAGCTGTGGTAGAGAAACAGATGGGTGCCCTTAATCTGAATGAGCACTATGACATGCATAAGGACTATATCCGCGATATCCTGAGGCGGCAGGCCATGTACACGCCTGAAAGGATCAAGGATCTTTACGAACAATTTGATCACCTGTTCCGCAGCCGAGAGGAGCTGAAGCAGGTCCTGAGCGGTACGGATACCGATGAAAGGGGCTGGGGGAAGCGGACCCTTTCCAAGCTTACCTATGATATTGTGAAGCAGCTGGAAAATGGCCATATCCGGATCGAAAAGCCCGGAGAAGAGAGGTGATGGACGGAATCGTCTGGAGATCTGAGGCCCGGAGCTTGCCCGGTGGGCTGTTTATTCCATGGTCCGGTGTTTCACAAAGATTTTATCCCGTACACCCTTGCACTGCCGTTATAAGTGTGCTACACTGGCACAAAGCATATATTTCTTATTTTCCCGGCCGGTCCGGCCGTCTGGAGATTCTTATTCATTTCAGAAGATCTATGCTTTTCCCTTATTAAAATTTGAAAAGCAGGAGATCTCCAGTTCTCCTGCGAAAGGAGGACAAATGAATTCTATGAACGACCTTGTCCAGGCTCCGGCACGGCTCCCCAAGCCCCGGCGTGACTACAAAGACACCTTGTTCCGGCTTTTGTTTCAGGACAGGGACCGGCTTTTAAGCCTTTACAACGCGATAAATGGAACGTCTTACGATTCCCCAGAGGAACTGACTGTGGTGACCCTGGAAAATGCCGTGTACATGAACATGAAAAACGATGTGGCTTTTCTGGTGGACTTCCAGCTGAACCTTTACGAGCACCAGTCCACCTGGAACCCCAACATGCCGCTCCGTAACCTGTTCTACGCGGCAAAGGAATATCAGGCTCTTACCCGGGACCAGTCTCTTTACGCGCCCCAGCTGGTAAAGATCCCCACCCCCAAATTTTGTGGTGTTCTACAATGGGGATAAGGAGATCGGCGATTCCTGTGTCCTGAAGATCTCCGATTCCTTTGAACATCCCACCGAGGACCCCGGGCTGGAGCTGAAGGTAAAGGTTTTAAAGATCGCACCCGGGAAGAACAAGGAGCTTCTGGACACCTGCCAGACCTTAAAAGAGTACATGCTCTTTGTGGAGCGTGTGAGGCTTCATGCGAAGACCATGGCGGTCCAGGAGGCGGTGCACCGGGCTGTCACAGAATGCATCCGGGAGGGGATCCTTTCGGATTTCCTCTCCAGGAACCGAGCGGAGGTGATCGCAGTGAGTATATTTGAGTATGATGAGGAGCGTGAACTGGCGCTGATGCGGAAGGCCATCGCTTCCGAGGCGCGGAAGGAAGGGATCGCAGAAGGACACGCGGAGGGCCATGCCGCTGGGCGTACTGAGGGACGCAGGGAAGGAATCCTGGAAGGACGCGAGGATGAGATAAAAAGCCTTATCCGCACTAAGCTTCAGAAAGGAAAGTCCATCTCCCAGATCGCAGATGAGCTGGAGAGGGATGAGGAGACGATTGAGAGAGTGATTCGGGGGATGGAGTGTGAGGTGAGGCAGGGATAGAGTTATCATCGTTTGCATGTTCAACAAAAGTTTAAACGGGAGCGTCGATTTCCATGGAAAAATTTATAGAGAAATTCAATATTTTTGACATCTTCACAATGTTGGGGCCTGGTTTAATTATTTCCTGCTTATATGGTGTCTCCTTATCTTTCCAATATTATGATATCTGGAAAAATTATGGCAATGGGAAATATGTGCTCTTCTTTGTCTTTTCATATTTTTTAGGAATAATATTTCAGGAAATAGGAACTGTATTAGATAAAAAGTGTATATGGAAGTGTTTATATGGGGGAGAACCGCGGCAGATTTTTTTGTCAGAGAATTTGTCAGAGAATATTTTCGCCAATCAACTTGAATGTAAAAATGCATTACGCGTGAAAAAATACATAAAAGAATATATTGATCCAGAGCTTTATAGAAACGCAAGTAAAAAGGAACGAAATTCAATTATATTTGAGTACTGTTTAAATATATGTGAGCTAAATGGATTGACCTTCAAAGCTGATAAAATGCTTGTGATCTCTGAAATGAGCAGGTCGATATTTTGGGGATGTCTCTCTACAATAATGATAAATCTGTATTTGATTTCTATTGGCTCATATGGCTCCTCGTTTTTATATTACGAAATTTTGTTATTATTATTTGTCGCAGCTGTATTTCTTTGGCGAAAGAAACGGTATGAACAGTATAGAATCAGAATATTGATTAGAGTTTTTCTGATTTATATGGAGCAGCAGGACAGTGAAAGAATTGAACAGAATTAAATCTTCCCATTTGACTTACATGTTGGATTTATGCTTATTCTTTCTGTTCCAATATTTGAGTGTGTGAAGAAAAGAATCTGTTGACAAACTGATATGTAATGACCTCTTGTTAAGTACAAATTAACAGAAATCACCACAAACTTTATTTAATGGTTGCTGAAGGCACCCAGAAAGAGCCCTCGGAGAGTCTATGAAAATTTTTCTGTAAATAAAGATTTAGAAGGTCTTCTATGATAAAATAATAAATCATAGGAGGCCTTTTACTATGGCGAGAGAAAAGAAACCTGTACACAAAGTACAAATGACAGAAGGAAAAAGAAATATCATCCAGATGCTCCTGCAGGAGTATGACATTGAGTCCGCCCAAGACATTCAGGATGCCCTCAAAGATCTGTTGGGCGGAACTATCAAGGAAATGATGGAAGCTGAAATGGATGAACACTTAGGCTACTCCAAATCAGAACGTTCGGACAGCGATGACTATCGTAATGGCTATAAGCCTAAGAGGGTCAACAGCAGCTACGGCAGCATGGAGATCAAAGTGCCACAAGACCGCAAGTCTACCTTTGAACCTCAAGTGGTTAAAAAGCGTCAGAAGGACATTTCTGATATCGATCAGAAGATTATCTCTATGTATGCAAAAGGGATGACCACCCGCCAGATATCAGATACCTTAGAGGATATCTATGGTTTTAAAGCTTCAGAAGGCTTTATTTCTGATGTGACAGATAAAATCATGCCTCAGATTGAAGACTGGCATCGCGGAGCATACAAAGTAGAACAGACCGCTTGCAGAGGTTTATCCAGTCATCTACATAGATGCGATCCACTATTCCGTCCGGGATAACGGAGTCATTCGGAAACTGGCAGCTTATGTTATCTTAGGTATCAACCAGGATGGTCTGAAAGAAGTCCTGACGATCCAGGTGGGAGAAAATGAAAGTTCAAAATACTGGCTGTCTGTCTTAAACGGACTAAAAAACAGAGGAGTAAAGGATATCCTGATCATTTGTGCCGATGGACTTAGCGGCATCAAGGAAGCCATCTCAGCAGCTTTTCCAAAGACAGAGTATCAGCGCTGCATCGTCCATCAGGTGCGCAATACCTTAAAATATGTGGCAGACAAAGACCGCAAGCCCTTTGCGACAGATTTAAAGACCATCTATCAGGCTCCTACGGAAGAGAGTGCTCTGGAGATCTTAGAGCGTGTCACAGAAAAATGGAGTGAGAAGTATCCAAACTCCATGAAAAGCTGGAGGCAGAACTGGGACGCTATTTCTCCAATCTTCAAGTTTTCTGCCGAGGTACGTAAGGTCATTTATACCACCAATGCCATTGAGAGTCTGAATGCCACTTACCGGAAGCTGAACCGCCAGAGAAGTGTATTCCCAAGCGACACTGCGCTGCTCAAGGCTCTGTACCTGTCCACCTTTGAGGCCACGAAAAAGTGGACGATGCCGATCCGTAACTGGGGTCAGGTTTATGGGGAATTGAGTATTATGTACGAGGGATGGCTACCAGAATAAGCTATAAAATTTCAACAAGACAGGCGGAAAATCGCGCCTGTTCTTGACATGCCCAGACAGTACTGTTATATATAAAACAAGGGTTGAAAACTCCGGAACGAGCTTCCAACCCCAATCATTATCATAGAAGATCTTAATTACAGACTTTTCTTCACACATTCCCTCGCACACAGAGAGCATAATTCTTGCACTTGCTCCGGAGATATTTCGGTCACCACTTTCCAATCGCTGATACTGCCGAAGCTGAATCCCTACATTATCAGCCACCTGCTGCTGGGTTAGTTTTAATTTATCACGCCTTCCTCTTAAGATGGCACACTCTGGCTCCAGATATTCGAATATCTGATCGCCGTATTTTTCTGTTTTCGCCTTGTAGGGAATGATCTCCATTTTAGCACCTCGCCTTGTCTGTATGGTCATGTATGTTATATGTACATTTGGTCGTGTTGTCAAGGGACGAGCTAATTTGTCTTCCCAATACAGATTTATTTTCGTTTCAATTCAATTAGCATTCTCTAAGGAAAGGCAGATTGTGGTCTGCCTTTCCAAGTATGCGATTATACTTTGTAAAACTCTTTATACCACTCAGCAAACTTGCGAAGTCCAGTACGAAGAGATGTGGAAGGCTTGAATCCAAAGTCGCGTTCCAATGCACTTGTGTCTGCATAGGTTACGGGTACGTCACCCGCCTGCATAGGAACTAGCTTTTTGTGAGCCTCGAAGTCAAAGTCCACTGGAAGCACTTCTGCTCTAACCAATTCCTCGGACAGGATCTGCACAAAGTCCAAGAGATTTTCGGGGCTATTGTTTCCGATGTTGTAAACACGATAAGGAGGAACAGGAAGTCCATCCTCCCCGGTTACCTTTTTAGGTGCATTCTGCATTACATGCTTCACTCCGGTTACGATATCCGCCACATAGGTGAAGTCGCGTTTGCAGTTGCCATAATTGAAAATCTCAATGTTCTGCCCCTTAAGAAGCTTGTTTGTAAATCCGAAATATGCCATATCGGGACGACCTGCTTCACCATATACGGTGAAGAAGCGAAGTCCTGTTGAAGGGATATTGTAGAGCTTAGAATATGCGTGAGCAAACAACTCGTTGCTCTTTTTGGTTGCCGCATAGAGAGATACGGGGTTATCCACCTTATCATCTGTGCTGTACGGAATCTTTTTGTTAGAGCCGTAAACGGAGGAAGAAGATGCGTACACAAGATGTTGTACAGGATGCTCAGTGTTCATGGTTGCACGGCAGGCTTCCAAAATGTTATAGAAGCCAATCAAATTTGATTCAATATACACATCCGGATTGGTGATGGAATAGCGAACACCTGCTTGGGCAGCAAGGTTGACTACTACATCAAAATTATATTTGTTGAAAAGCTCGTCAATAAGGCTTCTGTCTGCGATGTTACCCTTCACAAATGTCCAAGTTGAGGTCGGATAATTGGCAGCACACTTATCAAGCTCTGCAAGTCTGTAATCCTTAAGGCTTACATCATAGTAATCGGAAATACAGTCTAAACCCACAACAGTAACGGGCTCAACTGTATTCAAAAGCTCAGTTACCAAGTTTGCACCGATGAATCCGGCAGCACCTGTAACCAAAATGGTTTTGTTTCTTAAATCTATATTGGGGGTTAACATGGTCTTTATGCTCCTATTCGTTAATCTCGTCTAAACAAATCTCTTGTATAGACCTTATCTTCTACATCGTCAAGGCAACTATCATAACGGTTGGCGATGATAGCCTGAGACATGCTCTTGAACTCATCAAGGTCATTGACAACCTTGCTTCCGAAGAATGTGCTACCATCTTCCAAAGTTGGCTCATAAATAACAACCTTCGCGCCCTTTGCCTTGATACGCTTCATAACACCCTGAATAGAGCTCTGTCGGAAATTGTCGCTATTCGCCTTCATAGTAAGGCGATATACACCGATGATAACCTCCTTTTCCTTCGCAGCGTCATATGCGCTGTTTTCGTTGTAGTAACCTGCCATCTCAAGCACACGGTCAGCAATAAAATCTTTGCGTGTTCTATTGGATTCAACAATTGCAGACATCATGTTTTGAGGAACATCTGCGTAATTAGCAAGAAGCTGCTTGGTATCCTTCGGCAGACAGTAACCTCCATAACCAAAGGAAGGATTATTGTAATGCGCACCGATACGAGGATCAAGACATACACCGTTGATGATTTCCTGGGTGTTGAGGCCCTTCATTTCTGCGTAGGTATCCAGCTCGTTGAAGTAAGACACACGAAGGGCAAGATATGTATTGGCAAAGAGCTTAACAGCTTCTGCCTCAGTAAAGCCCATAATCAATGTATCAATATCTTCTTTAATAGCACCTTCCTGCAAAAGTCCTGCGAACATATTTGCTGCCTTCACAAGACGTGCATTCTCGGTATCGGTACCCACGATGATACGAGAAGGATAGAGATTATCGTACAGAGCCTTAGATTCTCTCAAAAACTCAGGACTGAACAAGATGTTGTCACAATGGTACTTCTCACGCACAGATACTGTATATCCTACAGGAATTGTAGACTTGATAATCATTATAGCATCGGGATTGTACTGAATTGCTAACTTAATCACAGACTCAACAGCGGAAGTATCGAAGAAATTCTTCTGACTATCATAGTTTGTAGGTGCTGCGATAACGATGAAATCGGCATTAGTGTATGCCGATTCCGCATCAAGCGTAGCAAAAAGATTCAGTTTGCGAGTACCATTTTTGTCTTCTTCAAGGTACTTTTCAATATATTCATCCTGAATTGGACTCTTTCGATTGTTAATCATCTCGACTTTTGATTCGATGATGTCAACAGCAACAACCTCGTTGCGCTGTGCAAGTAAAGTTGCGATAGAGAGGCCTACATAGCCTGTTCCTGCGACTGCTATTTTCATATAGTTGTTCTCTCCTTGTTAATTGTATTTTTAGTTATTTCCTCTCCCCATCTCCACACCCGACCTCTCGGTGATGTGTTGATCGGGAGTTGCAGAACAAAGATACTCAACTGCTCCATCGTTGGAACACAAATCTATGACTGCTCTAAAGCACTCCTCATACCCTTATGGTTAAACCTATAGCCGTATGAGAGGAGAAGGTGAATTGGCGACTATGATGTATACTTTGAAGATTGTTTACCTCTTAACCGCACCCTCGAAGTCGAATTGAAAATATACGGTTCACCGACACGTGCTGATATAAGGAAGGTTGACAGTCCTTTCTGGGTAAAATAATTTCTGTTATTATGTAGCCTAATTTTACACTAGTTACCGAACTAAAGTGGTCTCTAATAATTGAAAAAATCATTTTAGAATCAGTTTTATCATTTATCAAAAGACTGGTAGGAATTTTCCATTCTTTTCATAGGCCACTATCCCAAGGGCTAAAATTACACAAAGCCCTAGGGTCACACTAAAAGGCAGAAGCCCCTCGGTTTTCGTGCCGTAGGCAAGGGTGTAAAATACCTCCCACACCATTAAATGGGTAAAATAGATCATGGTGCTCATGTGGCACATCACCCCATAACAAGGTCTGTCCTTCAGCTGAATGGAGAGGATCAAAGAAAACAGCGCTGTGGACACCAATAGCAGGCAAATGTTTCCAGCCATGCCGAGAATCAGCATCTCGCCCACAAAGCCGGTGACAAATATAACACCGCACCACACAAGGGACGACCGCCGCTTCTGGGATGCCAGTAAGATTCCCAAGTATAAATAGATACCGCCGGAGAAGATACGCCCCTCTCCAATGATATCCCGTGCCTTGGTTACCAGCTTCCAAATCAAACCGGTGCTTCCCCACAAGCTGGGTCATCGATCCATGCCCCCAGCAAAAACAGCAGGAGCATCGTACCGCTGATCCATTGGGCTTTCCAGAGGAAATGATACATGATCCACAGCAACGCAAAACCGTAAACGGTAGCCAGCAAATACCAAAGCATCCAGGAATTATACTGTTGGCCCAGAATCAAATAGCCTCTCACCGCAGAGATTAGAACTTGGATCGGGCTCACCCCCTGTTTGACCCAATAAATCAGTGTAATGGGCAGATAAATGATGCTCCAAATCAGATACAATCGCACAAAACCTTTTAGCCGTCTTGCGATCTGATTTTTTGCCTCCGGCAGATCCCGCCCCCCATAGCTTCTTGCCCAACAGATACCCGCTGGCAAGAAAGAAGAAGGGTACGGCCAGAGCTAGAACCGTTTCGTACATGCCACGAATGGCCATGGGGAACTGAAAATTCACCAGCGGTACGATATGGATCGCCACAACACAAATGGAAAAAGATCTAAGCTGTTTTCTTTGCGGTTTTTCACGGTATTCCCCCCTTTATCATTATTTCCGCCGAAGCAGGGTGTTGCGAATATACACAAATGGCTCAGGCTTCACTATACACGCTAGCGCCACATAGCTGACCGCGCCCACCAATATCTGAACCACCAGAATCACCAGAGGACTTCCGGGAATGCATCCCACCAAAAATGCGGCAACGCCCATTGCTGCACTAATCAAAACAGTGGGAAAAATGTCCGAAATCTGCTCTTTCAGACGGTAACCAATCAGTCGATTGGTTGCTACCAGGAAGCAAATCAAGCTGACTAGGGTAGTTAGTAAGGAAAAAATCGCTATCCATAGTACGCTTTTTAGAACAAATACTGCAATCACTGTTGCCAAAAGTCCGATTCCGTTAATTGCCAGCATGATCCAGAACACCAAACCACTTCTGCCAATGGCCAATAGTGCCTGATGGCAGGCAGACTCCAGTGGTCTTGTCATATAGCTCATACAAAAAATACATACATAGGGCACCGCCGGTAGCCATTTTTCTGTTAATAGTACATTTACAAAGTTGTCGGATACCACTGCCAGACCCACCAACAATGGGCACAACAAAAAAGCACCGATCTGTATGCTTCTACGTAAGGCAGATTTCAAGCTGTTCAAATCATCTTGGCGCCTAGAAAAGGTGGGAAGCATAACCTTTTGAATGGTTGCGTTCACATTGGAGACTAGGAGGGACGGATATTTATTTCCCTGCTCGTAATAGGCCAGATCCGCCGGTCCAAACACCTTGCCCACCAGCAAGCCCCGAACATTGGCATCCGTTGTGTAAACCAGCTCAGTACACAACACCTTCCAGCCGAAGGAGTATATCTCCTTAGCCTTTTCCGCAGAAAAGCCCAAACCGGGTCGCCACTTACATACAAAGAGCATTACAATACTGCCTACGGTAGTATTGGTCAAATACTGGGCCACCAGTGCCCAGACCCCATAGCCGGAAAATGCCATGGCAATACCCACGCCACAGGAGAGTACCGTGCCGATAATAGTGGCATAAAAATATGACTTAAACCGCATTTCCCTCTGGATATGAGCCTGCTGAATATTGTTTAGAGAAGTCAGCACGATTCGTACACCCAGAACCCGAATCACTGGGATCAACTGGGGCATATTATAAAAAGCGGCAATGGCCGGTGCGCCGAAGAACAGCCCCCCGTACAGCACTATGGACATGGCGAAGCTAAGGATAAACGCCGTGTCAAAATCTCGCTTATCCACTTCCTTTTTTTGCACAATGGCCGTTCCAAAGCCGCTGGTAACAAACACATTACAAACGGTGATGAAAATCATCACCACGGAAACGATTCCGTAATCATCGGGTGATAGCACCCGTGCCAGCACGATCCCCACCACCGTAGATACCAGCTGTGCTAAAATGCGCTCCGCAAAGGACCAGCCCAAACTACCAATCACTTTTTCTCGGGACGCTTCCTTTTTTTCTTCCATTGGTTCTCCTTATCTGGTCATTGCCCCAGCGTTTTCTCCAAAAATAATCGCTTTTCTGCTGCAGACATTCCCTTTGTATAGAGAAAGTCATCCATATGCTTTTGGGCATATTCCTCCACAGTTTCGATCACCCGAGCCGGAACACCAACCACCACGCTGTTATCGGGAATATCCCGAGTGACAATGGCCCCTACACCGATGATACAATTACTGCCGATGCTCACCCCAGGCATCACCGTTACACCGATGCCGATGTGGACATTACTGCCCACCTTAATCTTGCCGAACATATCGATTTTTTCTGCGTTTTCTGTTTTGAGATACCTGCGCAAAACCCATACTCCGCCGTCGTGAGTGACGAAGGACACATTAGCATTGATCCGCACATGATCCCCAAGGCTGACCAGATAAGGCTCGCTTCCAAAGTGGGCACTGGAATAAATTTCACAGTCTGCGCCAATCTTAACCCCCCGTTTCCTCCAATAGGCAACGGGATCTTTTCTCAACATCAGCCGATTCAAAAGTCGTTTGATCATTGGCCTGTCACCTTTCCTTTCTCCAGTAGTCTCCGACATAACGGCGCAAGGTTTCTCCCTCATAGCTTTTTGCAATCTGAGCGAACAAGCTTTCCAAGGTGTTGTAAAGCGCTTCAATGCTGGTCGCAGTGGGGAAAGTGGGACTTCCCCCAGGCATCAGCTCCGAGGAGTGAATCATAAACATGAGATAATCCGTCTGTTCCTGCGCCACCTGCGCTTGCAATTTCTTCAGTGCTCCCAGGTTGCCCCCGTTGGGCCGCATCCAAACGGTTTTTTCTTTACCGATATTTTTGATACCTCCAGCAATGCCTCGTAAGGTATTGGCACGGTCAAAAATCAATCCACCCATTTTACGGATGCTCATGGGCACCTGCAAAATTCTTCCATTTCCATCCGAGGCGGGAATCTCATAGGGATGCTCTGGGCATTGGGAATAGTCCGAGCCACGGGAGTTTTCCGTTGCTCCGACATTGCTTTCCCAGCTGACATGTGGGGTCACCGAACAATCCACTTGATAGCCATATTTCACCAGCAGATCAAAATACCGCTGATCCATGGCCCAGCGGCCGGCCCGATGGGATACCGGTGTGACGCCGGTTCTACTGCGAATAACATCGGTCATGGCGGCGATTTTTTCCTCCATAACCTCTATGGGATACTCAATGAGATAGGGCGCACCACTATGGCGAACCGCTAAGCTATGCTCCGGTGGTGTGCTCCAAGCATGCAGGTGCATGCCCAGCTCCCCTGTGCCCGATTGCTCCACACTGGAGATAAAGTCTACATACCGGCTGTCACTGAGCATCTCGTAGTTACTCAGCCATACCGGCTTGAAGTCGAACCTATTACACAGATTCTGAAACCGCTGTAAATACAGGACGTTTTCCGTGCGGATGGCATCCCCTTGCTTCCAAGCCCAGAGATTATCCCCTTCCGTATCGATGGTTATTAAAAATTTCTTTTTCATCCCAATTTCACCTATATCCTCACAGCCTTTTTTTGCGGTTAGCTCCTCTTTTTCAAGCGAAGCAGACCATGGATCAGCTTTGCCCACAGGCTGTTCTCTTCCATAATGTTGTAGTAAATGGCTTGACTTCCGCCAAAGCTCATTTTGAATTTGTCAATGCCGTAAGGCTGGTCAAAGGAAACCACGCCCCCCAATCATAATCGGTGACGCCTTCTCTCTTAAGATAGCGTATATCCTCCCAATGGAGGAATTTATTGGCCCGGCCGATGGCATTTCGGGTGGCATTGTCCGCCGTCCTAAATTCAGAGCATGAATGCCACAATCTGGCCTTTGCCCCCTCATGTACGTAGGAGTGATATACCACCACCTGCTCCGCCATGGATGCGGTGGTCACGGTCAAGTTTCCAGCCATGGCATAGGCCTTCAGCTCAGCCATGGGCAGATAGACCCCTTCCATTCCCTTCTCGGCATACATCTCGTGGTACATGGCGGCAAAACCCTGTAGAACGCCATCATCATTTTGGATATCCGAAGAAGTATATACCTTAGCCACGGTTTCCTCTCGGGCCGCACGGCGAATCTCATTTTTAACTGTGGAAGTAAAGAGGGCGAATATATCCTCCTCTCCACTAGATAAGTCGTTTTTCAGGGTATATTGAATGTGACTGTCATCTCCAATTGGACTTGCGTTTCCATGGAGAACAATTTGATCTCCGGAAATACCTGCTCGCCTCAATGCGTAACGATTAGGATAGTTCTCAAACCAAATATGCGTGGTAGTTAGCAACCTACCTTTACACAATACACGCATAACACGCGCTCCTTCCATTTTTCTTTGACATAACACTCATCAAGAATGTCTATTGTCTTAAGGCTCTTCTATATACTTCAATGTGTTTCTGAATGGCAGTCTGAATATCAACCGATTCCAACTGCTTGTCAGTATCTTTTGTCTGCTTCCCTAATGCTAAATCACACCATTCCTTAGATGACTTGTTAACATCCATTTTGAAGCAGTTGGGATTAATCACAACTTCATCCGGCACACTATCTGTTGCTATCGCCCGAATGCCATGCGCCTGCGCCTCAACTAATACAAGTGGAAATCCCTCTTTTATGCTGGGCAAAAGGAAAACATCAAAAACTGACATAACTTTAGTAGCGTCGGCTCTCTCTCCCAAAAACAGTACACTCTTATCGAGCTTGTTTTCTCTCACTAATTGTCGAAGTCTTTCCGTTCTATTCGAATCACCAGAACCAACGAGAAGCAAGTAAGCGTCTTTTTGAACTCTTTTTATTTCTGCAAAAATATCTATTAATTTCTCATGATTCTTAACTGGGTGAAATCTGCCTACATGTCCAACGATAAATGCATTCTCCGGGAGTCCTAGTTCTCTAAGGAATGCTTTCTTTTCATAAATCTCGGCACGTATTGCATTTATGCTAACACCATTGGGAATAACCTCCACATTTGCCATCGGATAATTTCTAAGAACATCCTGTTCCATTTCTTTGCTGAGTGCTATTATTCGTCCACCATTGCTTACTAGACGTTTCAAACCATCTCTAAATCTTTTTGGAGAATACGCTAATGCGCGATCCACTGCAGTATGAAAAGTGAAAAAGACTTGAGTTGAATTAAAATCAAGCTGTTCAATATACGGGATTGATGTGTGGCAATGAATTATATCTGGGTTTATTATGTGAATTATACGATTTATACGTTTTTTCTCTAGTAATATCCTATCTAATTTTGATAAAACCCGAAATACAAAACTTTCCCTCTGTTTAGAGTGTACCGTATATACAGGGATACTATTTTGTTTGAGTTTCTCCAGCAGAAAAGTGTCTTTAGATGTAAATTGAATTAGTGAAACATCACACTCATTTTTTTTTAGCTCAATAAGATAGTTAACCACTAATGTTTCTGCTCCACCAACAGTGAGGTTGTGGACAATGTAAACAACTCTCATTCTATATTCTCCCCATTACTGCCAAAAAAACTTATATGGCACAATTTCGCTTCCATGTATCTCATAAGCGAAGTATACCAAGGCTATACAGTATATGCCAATGTTTAGCAATCGACGATTATCCCGTATTCTCGATCGTTGTATCACGTCTGGAAGAAGAATGTACACATAAATCCATAAAATATATATTGATCTAGCAATAACCTCATTGTACATTCCTAAGATTTCAACTAAAACAGCGAGGATTCCCGCCATAAAGCACATTCTATAGGTATCCGAAGGAATATACTCTCTCCGGCTAATAATCACAAGACCTAACATTGCAAAAAACATAACAATAATAAGATTGTTCATGCGAAACTCTCCGTCAGTATATGAGGTCTTTCCCATAAAGATCAAGATCGGTACTAATATATCACTATAAATAAAAGGTGACAGCAATAAAAAGGCAACGCAAAAAGCTAAACAACCATATAAACGTTTTTTGCTCAGTGCTATTCGAGAAAAAAAATACACCGGCACAATGAGTATTGCTATTCTATGAAATAAAAACGCAAGCGCTGTTATGCCCAAAAACTTTAAAAAATTCTGTTTTTTTATAGCATCTGTCGCCCATAGCAAAATACACATTGCTAATGTCTGTCTAAGAATGCCAAAGGATAGACTAAACGTATTAAAACACATAAACAACAGACAGGTTAATGCAGCATTTGTGGAGTATTTATTACACCATTCTCCAAATGACCACATACAAAATGCTGCATATATGACCAAATAGCCATGAAAACTAAAGTCAAGCTTCGCAACTAACCACATTGAAAGTGCAAATCCACTTTCGTATGAAAATGGATATACCAACTCTGCCGTTCGAAAAAAATGAAGTCTGCTAATCATTTCAGAAAAGTTCAACCCTCTTATATAGTTATACCCAGCACTATAATTATCTAAATCAACGCCAAGTGTTTCCGCGCGAAGTGCGAGAAAAAGGAACATTGTTGTACAGCACATAAAAATAACTATTTTCTTATTGCGAGGCCATAACATTCCCCAGATTGGCATCATTGCTGCCAATAATAAATAAATCAGCATACTGTTCCCTTCCCATCAATACGTAACTCAACATACGAAACGATGTTTATTCAAATTCAAATACTATTTGTTCAAACATTTTGGCAACCTTTTTTATTTCATAATTTTCTCGAACAAAAATTTCTCTTGTATTACATCTTTGTTGTGACACTTTGTTTAATGCACAGTTTGCCCACTCTGCAATATCGTTCAATGGAAGATACTCTACAAGTCCAGTAATATTAGCCTGTTTAGTTATTGTGTCCGCCGCAACACATTGAAGTCCCGTTGCCTGTGCTTCAATAATAGTATTGGGCATCCCTTCGTAAAGCGAAGGGAAGATGAAAACATCCATAGCGGACAGCACATCAGGAATATCAGATCGAACCCCTGCGAAAATCACCTTTTGTTCAATCCCGTACTCTGATACCATATTTCGCACTTCGGATTCCAATTCGCCTGCGCCCACCAAAAGCAGCACAGCATTCGATTCTTTATTTAAAATTTCTACAAATACATTGATAAGAAATTTATGATTTTTTTGTTCAGAAAATCTTCCTATATGCCCAAATACGCGACACCCGTCGTCAATATTATACTCTTTCCTAATTGCTTGTCTTTTTTCTTTAGAATATGAATACACATCTAAATCTAGTGCATTATGAAGGTGTTTGACATCTCCGCGATCGACTGCTTTTTTTCCAAATGTATATGTAGCCGCTAAATCTGAAGGAGCAATTTTCACATCTACATATCGCCCATACAACATTCGGCTCACCTGATGAATGAGGCTAACCTTCAAGGAGTCACCATCACTAGAGTTGCTAGAGCGAGCAATGCACACCTTTGCACCTGCATCGTGTGCAATTTTCAAATCGAGAAAGCCCGCTGCGTTTGATGTGATGCGCAGAACATATTGAAACTTCTTTTCCTTGACCAGTGTATAGAGATCCTGTTTATACCGTTTGAAGTCCTTTGTCTTTGGGGTCAGATGATAAATATTCCCCCCTAAAGAAATTATTTCAGCATCATAAAAACATTCCTTATCTGTGTAAACACCAAAATCCATCTGGTACTTATTTCTATCAATATTTCTATATAACTTCATTAAGAACGTTTCAGCACCACCAGTATTCATACCACTCACAATACATAAGACCCGTTTCATCTTCTACCCAAAGCCTCTCTATCTCAGCACACACGTTTCCACCCGTAATAAAATCATCTGGGAATCCAACTTTGTGTCATCTGTTTTCTTCATTTACCAAAACCGAACCTATCAGATCTATTATCCGCAAACCATTTACTAATTTCACTCTTTCTTGTCCATTATGGTCAAGATGGCGGGATTCAGTAAGGTGTATTTATTATTTTAATGATTTCTTTAATTACTGTTTCCGGAACATAATGATTGATCTGCTCAAGGCAGCTTTTTTTCATACCCAATAGCTTTTGCGGATTGTATGTAACACTTAACAACACATTTTCTAATTCACGCATGTTGTCAAATTCATATCCAATTCCCGTTCTGCCTTCTTCAACAACATCAGAAAAGCTTTCCCATCTTGCCGAAATTACAGGCACTCCTGCTGAATACGCATCAATTATCGTACCCGGAATCCCTTCCGTGAAAAAATGTGTTGGAAATAGCAATGCAAAATAATCCTTCAATACCTCTACGCTTTTATCTGCCGCCACACAACCTTTATATAAGACATAGTGCGGAAACTCTTTTCGAATGCTTTCAAACCAATCCTCGCTACCCGCCTCGATTTGCCCATATATATCTAACGAGTAGGCTATAAACCCAAGTCTTTCATTTACATTTTTTACAGCTCGAGCTGCAGATTCGATCCCTTTTTCTTTCATCACGCGAGAAAATGTACATAATCTAAAAGGGGTTCCGGCCGGATAAACCAATTCATCAGTCTTTAATGGCCTAAGTTCTTTAAAATTTGGAATTACAGTTGTATTCTTAAATCCCATCTGATCTAATTCACTCTTCATAGTTGCTGTCTCAGTCCAAATACCATCAAAACTTTTCAATACATTTTGAAGGTAATGCTTTGAACGCAAGAATGCCGGTAGCCATCCGCCTATTACATCATAGAAAACTTTTTTCCCGTATTTCTTTTTGTAATATATAAGTAACGGCGCAAACACACGAACCCCGTTCTGGGCAGGTAGCATAATAATGGCATCGCAGGTCATAAACGCAACTCTTATTTGTTTAAGCAACAACCAAGGATGCTTTGTCCATCCATGCGAATCTATTTTACAAACTTCAAGGTTCCCATACTTTGTTAATCCCTCGACGAGATTGCTTGTTTTGATGGTTTGCCCGTTAAGCAAATTTCGCTTTTCACCAAAATGACCTAATATGGCAACTGAATCATTCTGCATGTACATATCTCACCTTTTTCCAAAAACCAAAAAACAAATTCCACGTAGTATACCACAATGCAATTACTAAGTTTCTCCCTTCAACCTCGTGCCAAAGTTTATAATGCCAACCGATCATTGTTTTGATCCCGTGGCGACTTATTGAACCGGCACGTTTTCTGTACTGCCCCAATTGCTCATTTAACAAATAGCAATTCGCTTTTCTGCAAACTTTCAACCACATAGCGTAGTCGTTGTTCTTTTTTATATCTTCTATCTGAACTAACCCGACAACCTCCGCATTATACATAACTGTCAAGCATCCCATCCAACAATAATTAAACATACCTTGCTTTGTGATTTTTTTAGGGCCGGTTACAAACACATTTAGTGGCTTGGATTCTTCGTCTATTTCCTCATAATTCGTATATGAAAAGTGATAGTCATTTGCCTGCATAAATTCAATTTGCTTTTCCAATTTTTCCGGTAGCCAAATATCATCGCTGTCCAAAAACGCAATCCATTTTCCTTTTGCTTCACGCAAGGCATGGTTTCTTGAAACAGCAGCTCCGCTATTATGATTGTTTTTCAGATAGCGAACCCTTGCATCCGCAAGATACGGTTTTACCAATTTGTCCGTTTCATCTGTGGAACAATCATCTACAATAATCAGCTCCCAAAAAGGGTATGTCTGCCTCAATACGCTTTCGACTGTTTCTGTTATGTATTTAGCTGTGTTATATGAAGGCATCACGATGGATACCAAACCTCTATCTGTCATAGCAATCAATCTTCCTTATCTTCTTTCTCAATAATTCTGCAAGGAACGCCTACCGCCGTTGCATAGGCAGGAACATCCTTATTTACAAGGGCGCAAGCACCAATGACCGAATATGCTCCAATAGTTGTCCCCCCCCCGCAGAATTTTGGGAGTTCTTTGTGATAATCGAAGCCCTCATACCAATATAGGCATTATCCTCAACTACAATCGGTAGATGCCCCTGATTTTTACCATGACAAGCAAAATACACACCGTAGCTGATTGTCACATTATTTCCTATCTTCATTAGGTCATAGCACATATCATCCAAATAGCAATGCATACCAATGAATGTGCCTTTTCCAATCTTGAATCCACACATCCAATAAATCAAAATCCGAATAAAGTTAAACGGACAGTTGGCTGCAACAACATTCGTCATCCATTTCCTAATAGGCTTTGCAACGATTGTCAGCAAACTGTAGTTGTAATAATACGGAGCCGGCTTACCTGTTTTCTTTTCATATATTTTTTTCAATAGTTTCATGTAAATCAACCTCCGTATGTTTATCACTTAAACGGCCAGCAGTTGTTTCGCTTCTCTCTGCTTCTCGTCATACTCTGCCTTTGTAACCTTACCCTCTTGCAACAGCCAATCACCAAAGTCCATATCTGAAACCGTACCCTCACGAACCGTATCGCTACGCTTCAAAACCTTACCCACGGTCTGCAGAATAATCTTTACATCTCCGATAAATGTAATACCGCTATCTATGTACTCCAAATCATACTCAATCTTCTGTTCCCAGGTTATGTTGTTTCGACCATTGACCTGAGCAAGACCTGTCAATCCAGGGCGAACATCATGCCGTCTGCGTTGTTCTTCGGACATAAAGGTGACATCTCGCACCAAAAACGGCCGGGGACCACACACAGCCAACTGTCCCAACACTATGTTGACCAATTCCGGCAACTCGTCTAAAGAGGTTGAGCGCAACCACGCACCGTACTTTCCGAGCCGCTGGTCATCAGGCAACAAGTTGTCCTCCTTATCCTTTGCATTGCTCATCGTACGCAACTTAATCAGCCTAAAAATCTTCTCTTTGCCATTTTTGTCTTTCTTTCCCGGTCTTGCTTGTAGAAAGAATGGATTGCCCTTCATCGCAACCGCCCCTACAATTATCAGCACCAAGAGGACGGGTGAAAGAATAATCAATGCTATCAAAGAAAGGGTAAAATCTATCACTCTCTTAAAATACTTTGCATACATACGCTATCCTCACATCATCAAATAAAGCAGCTCTTTACCAGCTCAATCACAATATCCTGCTGCTCTGCTGTCATTTTGTTGTCACTCGGCAAGCACAGACCACGCTCAAAGATATCAGCACCCACATCTACCGAACCGCCTGCAATATAGGCATTGGTTCTGCATCGTCCGCTACCTTCACGGGTCACAAACTCATGCATACGGTACATTGGTTGCATATGCATCGGTTTCCAAATCGGTCTGCCCTCTGCATTGTACTTTGCGAGGGTTTCCAAAATTTCAGTTGGGCAGGTCTTTCCAGCTTCCTTTATGTATAGTGTTTTAGAATCATCTCTGACCTGCTGGCACATATGTTCCTCGTCGATAATCATCGCACTAAGCCAATAGTTCGGCTCAACTCCGTCAACAATAGGATTCATCTGTATAGGCAAACCCTTAAAACCTTTTTTATATCTGTCATAGATTGCCTTTTTCTGCGCAATATGCTTCTCAAGGTGAGGATACTGACCACGGACAACACCGGCAATCACATTGCTCATTCTGTAATTATATCCAACCTCTTCGTGCTGGTACCACGCCGCATTTTCTCTTGCTTGAGTTGACCATTTACGAGCCTTGTTTGCAACCTCAATATCATTAGTCAAAAGGCAACCGCCAGCAGAGCCGGTGATAATTTTGTTGCCGTTATAACTGATAGCGGAGTAATCACCGAAAGAACCACACTGTCTACCGTCAATGGTTGCACCCATAGCTTCTGCTGCATCCTCAATGAGCAAAGCGCCATGCTTCTCGCAGATTCTCTTGATTTCGTCCATTCTTCCGGGGAAGCCGTAAAGCTCAGCGGATACCACCAGCTTCACTTCCGGGTACATCTCGAAAGCCTTTTCAAGAGCCACAGGGTCCATATTCCAAGACTCTGCTTCGGTATCAATAAATACAGGGATACCGCCTTCATAGACAACAGGATTGAGGGTGGCATCGAATGTCATATCGGAACAGAAAATCCGTCTGCCCTCCAATGCTCCGTGGCTGATGGCAGGCTTGCCATAGAGCGTTTCGCCGGCGTGTTTCACAGCGAGATGAAGTGCTGCGGTGCAGCAGGACAAGCCAACTGCATATTTCATCTCAGCCTTCTCAGCAGCAATTTTTTCAACTTCGTTGATATTTGCCCCCACCGTAGACATCCAGTTGGTTTCGTATGCTTCGGTAACATATCTCAGTTCATCGCCGTGCATAGTCGGTGTGGCAAGCCACACTTTATTTTCAAAAGGTCTAAACTCCATTTTGTAATCCTCTCAAATCTTTTTTTGTTTCAGCTCAATCCTCTCTGGGCATACAGCCGTTACAGATGCCCTTACTGCCGCCATAATCATCATAGACGGTTCCGCACATTTCGCAGATATGAACCTCATTTTCATACCCACAGTAACAGCACTTCCCAATAGGTAGAAATTCCGCTGAAATAGATACTCCCTCTTTGCCACATTCCTCACATACGAAGTCAGCGACAGGAGGTTCTCCTCCCTGCCTGCCACACTCAAATTCCAATGCAACAACCTGTCTTACATAAGGGTTCAGCGTTTCCTCGGTATACGACAGGACATCATCAAGGAAGTCTTGCATTTCGGATTCGTCATATTCAGAATCACTATCTGCCACACAAACACCCTCGCCACCTTCGTGGCCTTCTCCGTTGTGATAATGACACTCTGCTGATGCGACAACCTCTCCATTGTGAATTGCCTTGATCTCCAGCCAACTCGATTCATCCATATCATCATCAATGGAAATCGAACTCTGAATACATAGCATTTCTTCCGAAGCATTGCTTGTTATCGTAAAGATAAGGGTATCTCCGCTGTCAGCCGGCTCATCTGCATCCGATACTTCAAAGCACGGGGCATAGTGGTATCTATCTGAAAGCGCTTCATACAGCCTGTCAATGGTCATACAGAATAATTCATAAATTTGACTCTCATCACGAATTTCAATCCCCGTTTCTCCGATGATTCGGTCACGCCAGTATTGTTTCTCACATTCCTCATCATAGAAATTCTCATCATGCTCTGCTTGCCAAGTGTCCATCAGTTCTTCAGATGGATTCTCTGTTTCAAACAGTTTCATCGCACCTTGAATTGTGCTCTCAAATTCTGTCAGTTTCTCTTGCATTTGTTTATAAACTGACCAAATGAGCAGTTTATTGTGTGCAATATGATTCCTACTCCTGATAAAGGCGGTCAGTTGCTTTTTGAAGTCTTGCGTTTCCACAAAATATTGAGCAAACACATCCCCCCATATTTTTATACTGACCTCTCGCTTTTGCTGAATTGCTTGTTTTGCAGCATCAGCGTTGTTGTTTTCTAAGTGCTGATAGATTTTTCTAACATCGCCTATTGCTAATGTGGTTTGCTCTTTATACAGAACCGCTTTCAGCATAATCTCGGAAAGCGTTTCCAAGGTCATGGAAAGCATGGAGGTGTTGATATTCGCAAGGGCGGGAACCATCTGCTTGAAATACACACCTAAATTATTAACCGAGTCCTTGTATTTTTCCAGTCCAGGTTGTTCCAACCAGTTGTACCCCAAGCGAGTAATCAAAACCTTCGTTGCAAATTCTCGCATCTCATTTTCTACGCTGAAAAAACGAGGGTATAATTCCGATCCAAGGAGCTTCGATTGATCATCTGCAAGCCATATACAGTTACCAAAATCTTTGAGTAGTGTATTTTTAAGTTCTAGCTTGAACGGTTCAATGCTCTTGATATATCTCTTTTCAAGTTCCGCTTCCGCAATTTCATCCGCTTGTATTTCAACCGTAACGGAAGATTTCTTATCATCCCCTGTGTCAACAACAAACGCAACCTCGAATATCGCTTCGCCAATTTGTGTTTCATAAACCTCTCTGGCAAGTCTTTCTCGACAGCCGCAGTAACGATAGGACATCCCGGCGCTAGAACCTTGAACAGCACTCATAACTGATTCGCTGTACTCACGAGATTTTCTTATTTGAATTGGCATTATCCCCAAATCTTCAAATGGAGTTTCCCCTGTTTTCTCCACTGTTTCATACAGGAGTGCTTGGTCCTTTATGGAATTGAACATAAACTTGATATTCATTCGCTTCCTCCTGTAATCCTTCAAAAAATACAAATAGCCTACGCATCAGATTTACGCAAGCCGACAAAACCATATCACACAGCAATTCTGCTACTTGTAAAATATAATTTGTCTTATCAGCTATTTTTGCAACTTAGTTTCCTTTCTTGTTTTTAAAACGCCGATTAGCCGAGTGATGAAATCATCCTCGGCTAATTCAACCTCCTTATCAAGTTTTGTACGCTTATCAGATTGGGGCAAAATAAGCAACTAAGAAGCCACCGACTTTTTGGCTGCCATTGCCTTTCCCAACCTCTCACAAAACCTCATAGCGAAATTGAATTAACCGTGACAACCCTTGAAAAATCAATACTTTTCTTGATTGTCTCTATTATACCCCCCATCATGCTCATATCCCCCTTTAGGATATTAAACACCTCCTTATGATCTTGATCATGGTATCCTGCTCGTCATCTGTCATCTTATTATCGCTCGGCAGGCACAGTCCCTTCTGGACGGGGCAAGCGGATTCATCCGTACCGGAAGGTCCTTAAAGCCCTCCCTGTACCGCTCATAAATGGCCTTCTTCTGTGCGATGTGCTCCTTTAAGTACGGGAACTGCCCCCGCACCACCCCGGCGATCACGTTGCTCATCCGGTAGTTGTAGCCCACTTCCTCATGCTGGTACCAGGCCGCGTTCTCCCGGGACTGGGTAGACCATTTCCGGGCCTGGTCCGCCGCGTCCTTATCATCGGTCAGGAGCATCCCCCCGGCAGAGCCGGTGATGATCTTGTTTCCGTTGAAGGATATGGCGTTATAGGTACCAAAGGTCCCGGTCTGCTGTCCCTTATAGGAAGCCCCCAGGGATTCCGCCGCATCCTCGATGATCATGGCCCCATGGCGTTCGCAGACAGCCTGCAGCTCATCGATCTTTCCCGGCGTCCCGTACAAATGGGCCATAACAACGACCCGGACCTCCGGATATAGTTCAAAGGCCTTTTCCAGGGCCACTGGATCCATGTTCCAGGTATCATATTCGGTGTCTATGAACACCGGGACTCCGCCCTCATACACCACCGGGTTTACGGTAGCGGAAAAGGTCATGTCCGAGCAGAACACCTTCTCCCCGTGCTTTATTCCAGCCAGCTTCACGGCCAGGTGGAGGGCAGAGGTGCCGGTGGCCAGGGCCACGGCATACTTACATCCCACAGCTTCACAGGCCAGATGCTCCACCTCGTTGATATTCTCTCCGACGGTGGACATCCAGTTCTTTTCATAGGCATCCTTCATATACTCCAGCTCCGGCCCGTGCATGGTGGGCGAGCTGAGCCAGACCTTCTTTTCAAATGGCGTGAATCGTTCTTCTGAATGGAAAAACATGACTTTCATCTCCCTTTTCTTCAGATCCGGCATGCTGCCGGTATCCTGTCCATAAAAATACTGCCAGCACCTGGATGCTGACAGTCCTAAATCGTCCTATCTGTATTTCCTACGCCTCCGCCGGATGATACGTCCCCACGATCCGCATCACATCCTCCCGGATCCTGTCCCCGTCCTCATTGGCGGTCACATAAAGCTCCTCCAGCTGCCCCTCAAACCGTTCCATATCAAACTCGATGGGCTTTCCGATATGAATTAACTTATTGGGCGTATCCTGCATCCCTTCCTCGTTCATGAGAAGCTCCTCATATAACTTCTCCCCGGGCCGCAGGCCCGTGAACACGATGGGGATATCCACGTCCGGCGTGTACCCGGACAGCCGGATCAGGTTCTTCGCCAGGTCCAGGATCTTCATGGGCTCCCCCATGTCCAGGACGAAGATCTCCCCGCCCTTGGCATAGGCCCCGGCCTGTAACACCAGAGACACCGCCTCCGGGATCGTCATGAAATACCGGATGATATCCGGGTGGGTCACCGTCACCGGACCGCCCTGCTCGATCTGCTTTTTAAAGAGCGGGATCACGGACCCGTTGCTCCCCAGTACGTTCCCGAACCGTACGGCTACAAAGTCCGTTTTTGACCTGGCGTTCATCATCTGCACCACCATCTCGCACATCCGCTTGGACGCCCCCATGATGTTGGTGGGGTTCACGGCCTTGTCCGTGGAGATCAGCACGAAACGACTGGTTCCATATTTATCCGCCGCCTTTGCCGTCTTATATGTACCGAACACGTTGTTCTTGATGGCCTCGTTGGGGCTGTCCTCCATGAGGGGCACATGCTTGTGGGCCGCCGCATGGTACACGATGTCGGGACGGTATTTCTCAAACACCGTCTCGATCCGGTGGGTGTTCCGGACGGAGCCGATGAGCACCACCAGATCCAGGTCCGGATACTTCTCCTTAAGCTCCAGCTGGATGTCGTAGGCGTTGTTTTCGTAAATGTCAAAGATAATTAACTGCTTCGGGTTATGGCTTGCCACCTGGCGGCACAGCTCGCTTCCGATGGAGCCGCCTCCCCCGGTCACTAAGACCACCTTTCCGCTGACATAGCCCATGATCTCGTCTAAGTTCACCCGGATGGGATCCCTGCCTAAAAGGTCCTCGATCTCCACGTTCCGGAGCTTTGCGATACTCACCTCGCCGTTGATCAGCTGGTAGATGCCCGGCAGGATCTTCACCTGGCAGCCCGTCTCCCGGCAGATCTCGATGATGGCCTTCCGCTCCTTCGCAGAGGCCGACGGGATGGCGATGTAGATCTCGTCGATCCTGTATTCTTCGGCAAGCCGCGGGATGTCGTTCCGGTTCCCGGCCACGGGAACGCCGTTTAGGAACTTCCCGGCCTTGTTCTTGTCATCGTCCACAAAGCAGACCACGCAGCCGTTGACCAGGGAGCTGGTGGTCATCTCCTTTAGGATCACAGAGCCAGAGGTCCCGGCGCCAACGATCATGATCCGCTTGGCCGCTTTTCTGCTGTGGTTCCCGAATAAAGAGATCACCACCCGGTAGGAGAGGCGGATCCCCAGTTCCTCGGCACAAAGAGCCGCAAAGGACACTAAAAAGAAGCTCCTGGGCACGGAAAGCTGTAAGAGCATCATCCCGGCGATCTGCACCAGGGAGGCCAGGCCGCAGGCCGCCACCACATGGAGGGCTTCCCGGACTCCGGCCACGCTCCACATGGTGGAGTACATCCGGGCCAGGAAGAAGATCACCAGGGAGGCCAGGATATAATAGGGAAGGAACTCCATGGCCGCCTGGGCGTATTCCGGCGGGATCCTGGAAATATTTAAGTCAAACCGGACAAAAAGGCCTAAAAAAGAGGCCAGGCAGAGCGCCAGGACGTCTGCGGCCATTAAGATGCCCATGCGGACGCGCTTGTCCCTGGGCAGGTATTTTTCCAGAAATTCGTACATCAGATCTTCCTCGGATTCGTTGTTTTCATGGGCCGGAGCCAGGGGCTGTCCCTCCGGAACTGATCTCCAGAGCCCGTTTTACTTCCCATAATCGTCCTTATGAGAAGCTCTTGCATATATCATTGATCGGCACCTCCATGGACATGTCCTGTCCGAAGAGATGTACTCCGATCTCTACCGTATCTTTTTTGACTTTCCAGATCACTCCCGACATATTTTCAAAGGACCCGGAAATCACGCTGACATGGTCGCCTGCGGCATAACCGTGGTCTTTCTCCGGCTGTGCGGCATGGTAAAACTCCGGCATCTCCAACGGGGTCTCAACCTTTCCATAACGGATCTCCTGTTGGATATCTTCCTTTAAGATAACCCCCAGGGCTACGGTCTTATAGCTCCCCATCATCTTCAGCCGGATGATCACATAACGCTTCTTATACTGGGCCTTTACGATGGAATCTGCATATTCTTTCAAAGGTCCGCATACGCGGAGAATCCGCCCCTTTCCATCCAGCTCCACATAGGAAAGCCGGACAATATGCTGGTTTTTCAGCATATTCGCGAAAAACGCTTCTTCTTCCTCTTCAATGGAAAGAAAGTCAAAATTTCCATCGGCGATCATCTTGGACATGGCAGGAACCTTCTTCAGACACAGGTACAGCTCCTTCGGCGTATCCGAAACAATGAACACATATCCTGGAAACAGCCGCTCCACATGGACGACGCTTTCCTGCTGCTTTCTCCATACCCTTTCGTAATATGCCACAAAACAATCTGTGTACAGTTCTTTTGGAACGATCTCTTCAATATAATGGACCAGCTCCTCTTCTCTTCCAGTCATTGTCTGCAATACATACCACATGATGATTCTCCTTTTAGGGTAGGCTCCGCCACTCCGCGATCCGTCCTTTGGCGTCCCAGATTCATTCAGGCACGTTATGTGCGACCAGTATAACCCCTTCCAAAAGCCCGCAGCCTTCAAACTCTCAAGCTTTTGTCCGGTTTTAGCTCATATCATTATAGCATCGCAGTACAGCTTTTTCAACCCTTCTTTTCGATACCAGGGCCTAGTATATCACATCTTTCTCTGGCTGTGCGTTCCAATTTCTGCAAAGCATCTGCGATTATGACATAAATACCAGAATTTGTCTGTCTGCCCGAAAGCTGTGCTGCACCGTCTTACAGAATCCGGATTTTCCGCATTTTACGCCATTCCTATGCCTCCTGCTTCCTCTCCGCTTCCTTCACCACCGCCGCCACGATCTTCTCCACATCTGCAATAAACTCCTCAACAGTCTCCCGGGAAATGGGCTCCTTTTGCGCATCCGCATGGCGGCGGTCTGACTGATGGGCGATCATATTGCGGCGCTGAAACAGGCTGTTTAACCGGCGCTTCATCTTATCTCTGGGCTTTTCCGAAGAGCCCTGCTCCCAGAAAGCGTCTTTGGCGATCTGCATAACATCCATCCCCAGAAGACTGATCTGGTCCTTTACCGTATCCCAGGATGCCATAGTGACAGTTCCGTATGTATCATTGATAAAATCCAGGAACCATGCGTCACTGTCCCTGTCCCTCATGGCCGCCTCAACCACTCCCATATGTACCATGATGTTCTCATATTTCACAGTGCTGTTCCAGCTTCCCGCGTGTATTTCACACAGACCATATTTCGTCAGCTCGTGCATAAAGAAGTCCAGGGCGCTTTCCAGGAAAACGATCTGGGAACGCCAGATATTTTCTCCCTCTTCTGTCCTCCCGCCCTGGACCAGCTCCTCCGCCACGGCAAACTGCCCCCGGACTGCGCTTATGTTTTCCTGAAAATGCTCCGTGATCTTATCCAGAGGAAACCGGACCACCGGTATCTTCGCCTTATCTCTTGTACCCTCCTCGCGAGGTCTCAGTTCCAGATTCCGTCCTGCCATCAAAGCTTCCCCCTGCTATTTTTCGAGCTGTTTTTCAAACTCTTCCCAGAAGTTCTTATTTCTCATGGGAATCGCCCCATATTTTCCAAGGATATACCCGTTTTTCAGGTTTTCTGTTTTTCTCACATTCCGTATCTCCATCAGAGAGTACAGGTTTGTGGCCCTCTCTTCGTTCAGCTCTGTGAACCAGATCTGATCCCTCCGGAACAGGTTCGAGTCCAGGAGACTGGTATCATGGGTAGAAAAGATCAGCTGGGCCGAAAATCTGTCTGACGTTCTCTGGAACAATTCTGCGATCTGGTAGATCAAGGCTTCATGGAGGCAGGTTTCCAGCTCGTCACAGATCAAAACCCGGCCCTTGCTTAAGATATCGATCAATGGACATAAAATTTCAAACAGCTTTTTCACGCCATCCGACTCCTCTGTCATCAGATCCGTTTCAAACTGATCGTAGACCACCTGGGCTTCGATCCGTTTTGTCTGGTTCTCCGGGATCCTTACATCCCTGATCTGGTTCCCCAGAAGCCGCATCAGGATCAGAAAAATTTTCTTGATGTCTGGATCCCGCCTCATCAGATTCAGCGAATAATCCATCCAGTTATTCTTCTTTGAATCATAGATCACCAGATCTCTGGTAAAAAACAAAAAGGCAGCCTCCACTTCTTTTACGTTGGAAAAGTTTGCCCCGCAGGCCAGAAACAGGCGGTTTTCCTTTAGGACGTTGAGGCTTTGCTGAAAGGAACTCTTATACCGGTCTCCCGGCGTAACGGCCTGACCGCTGCGCTCAAAGATCTTCACCTGGCGGCCCTTTGGGAAGTAGTACAGATATTCCTCCGCGATCTCCTGGTCCTGAACAGTAAATCCATATGCATAGCGGATCCCTTCTTTTAAAAACTGAATCGCATAGCTGCTGGCGTCTCCCTCTTCGCTGGTCTTATGTTCCGATTGCGGTACCTTTTCCCCTGGCTGAAAGCGCATGCTCTTATCCACCATAAGTGCACAGAAATTCAGCGCGTCAATAAAATTGCTCTTTCCGGAGCCATTAGGGCCGTAGATCACCGCCGTCCTGAGGATCCGCATCCCATTATGGAGCTTTAAAGATTTCTCATGAGTATCATCGCTTCCGGCGAGCATGGAAAATGTAATTTCATTTTTAATGGATTTATGATTGGAGCACCTGAATTCCAATAACATACCGATTACCCCTGTCGTTTTATTTACCACCATAATACCCCTCATATCCATGTTCTGTCAATGTAATCTGCACAAAATCCGCAGATTGAACAAATAAAACCTATAATCAGTATGTCTATCTCTCTGCTTTTTATTCTTCCGAACTCGTCAGCCAGCTCCATTCCGCAAAAAACCGGGCCGCCGCAGAACACCGGCCTAAAAGCCTCCTGTCCCGCAGCGCCCCGGCTGCTCCTATCTCTTCTCGTACATCTCCGCCGTATAATGGATCACTCTGGTCCCGCTGTTCTCAAACTGGAACGGCACATATAAAAGGTCCTCCATGGCCTTTGCCACAGCCTCTCTCTTATCCTCCTCCACATAAAACAGCAGGAAGCCGCCTCCTCCGGCGCCCAGAAGCTTTCCTCCAAGAGCCCCGGCCTCGATCCCCTTGGCATAAAGACCATCGATGGAGTCCGTGGAGATCCCGCTGGAGATCCCGCGCTTTAACTTCCAGGTGTAGTCCAGAAGCCGGCCGAACTCATTGAGATCCGTCTTTGTGGTCAGCACCTTCTCCGCCTCGTCCACCAGGGACAGCATTTCCAGAAGCTGCCGTTCCTTATCGGCCATGTCCTTCTGGGTGGTCTTCTGGATATCTGAGGAGAACCGGGAAAAGCCGGTGAAAAACAGCATCAGATTCCGGTTTAACTGGGCCTTCCGTTCCGGGGAGATGATCACTGGATTCACCTCGTAGCCGTCGGCGTTAAAGTTGATCCGGTTCAGGCCGCCAAAGGATGCGGCGATCTGGTCCTGGACTCCTCCGCTTTCCTTGCAGAGCACCCGCTCCAGATAGATGGCGTCGTCGGCCAGCTTCCGCTTATCGGCGTATTTGCCCTTTAAGGCGTAAAACGCGTTCAGCATGCCCACGGCAAAGGAGCTGCTGGTGCCCAGGCCGGACCGGGCCGGCAGGTCTGCCTCATAGGTCAGGCGGATCTCCTGCATGTCCAGATACTTCATGGCCTCCCGGATAGCCGGATGCTCGATGGCCTCCACGTCGGTCACCCGCTCGATCCTCGAGTAGGACAGCTCTGTGGAATAATCGAAGAACCGCGGCAGATGGCGCACGTTCACGTAGCAGTATTTATCAAAGGTGGTGGAGATCACGGCTCCGCCATGCTCCTTATAAAATCCCGGGAAATCGGTCCCGCCGCCAAAAAAGGACATGCGGAACGGCGTCTGTGTAATGATCATGAGCTCCCTCCTAATCCATCTCCAGGATCTTCTCCACGGCCTCCAAAAGGTCCTTGCAGACAAGATCCGGCGTCACATCGTATTTTTTATCCTTTCCGGCCTCTCCGGTCAGCACCAGGGCGGTGCGCATTCCGGCGTTGATTCCTGTCTGGATATCTATGGTGGTGTCTCCCACCATCCAGGAGGCGGAAAGGTCAATGTTATATTTTTCTGCCGCCTGTTCGATCAGGCCAGTCTTTGGCTTCCGGCACTCACAGGGGATCTTGTAGGCCGGATTTTCCTCCGGGTATCCCTTGTCCGGGTGGTGGGGACAGAACAGGATATCGTCCAGGAACACGCCCTCCTTCCCCAGAAGGGAGGAAAGCTTCCGGTGGATATTTTCCACATCTTCGATCCTGCAGAGGCCCCGGGCCACCACCGGCTGGTTGGTGATGACGATCCCCAGACGGCCCGACTGGTTGATCCGTTTCACCGCCTGGACCGCACAGGGCTCCAGCTCAAAATCCTCCTCCTTATATACCAGGCCCCGGTACTGGTTAATGGTGCCATCCCGGTCCAGGAAGATGCATTTCTGCTTTCTGCTGAGGGATTTCTCCGCAATAAAGCCCCGTTCAATATCCTTTAAGGTCTGCTGGATCCGGTCCACGGTCCCCACATCCTTCACATACTCCGGGGAGCGGTAGCCGTACACCGGCTCTCCGTCCTGGATCATGCCCTGGATCACATCGTTTTCCAGGTTCCGCTTCACCGGCTCCGGAACCCGGTCACATATTTTTCTGTTAAACACGAAAATTCCAGCATTCACACAATTTTCATACCAGTAGTCCCTGGTATTGTGCTTGGAGTCGAATTTCCGCACCCGGTCGTCCTCATCTAACACCAGGAGATCCGAGTCATAAGGATGGCCGTTGGGATGGACGAACAGCGTGGCCGCTGCCTTTTTCTTCTCATGAAAGGCCAGCATCCGGCCAAAATCAATGTCAAAAAACAGGTCCCCGGACATCATGAAGAAGGTCTCCTCCACCATATCCTTTAAATAATAGAAGGAACCGGCGGTGCCCAGGGGCGTTTCCTCCACAAAATACCGGATCCGTACCCCAAAACGCTCCCCATCTCCAAAATATTCCTGGATCTTTTCGCCCAGATGGCCGATGACCATGAGGATATCGGTGATCCCGTGGGCCTTCAGCCTCTCCACCTGCCATAATAACAGCGGTTTTCCCGCCACCTCCACCATGGGCTTCGGTATCTCGTCTTTCGTAAGGGCCGCCAGGCGCGTTCCCTTTCCTCCGGCCATGATCACTGCCTGCATATGCACACTCTCCGTTCTATATGGATTCATTTTCCTTTTTCTTTAACTGTCTGCTGACGCCCATGGCCAGAAGCTGCACCGTCACAGGCATAGCCACCGGAAGGTTTAAGTTCACCGTGGCCTGGACCGCATAAGCCGCCAGGGCAAACAGGCAGGCCGCCACCTCCGGCCGGTCTTTGAGGTTCCTTGCCATCCAGACAATGGAGGTGCCCAGCCATGCCATATAGGACAGCATGCCGAACAGGCCGATGGTGATCAGATAATGGAGGTATTCGTTATGGGCGTTGTCAAAGATCACATTGCCCAGCTCTCCCAGATAATAATTTTCCATGAGCACCCGGAAGGTCTCCGGCCCATAGCCAAAGATCTTGTCCTTGGTGGTGAAAAACTCCTTGAAAACCTCCATGGACCGGATCCAGGCATAGCCCCGGTTGGTCCCCCAGGCGTCATTGAACACCACATATTTGCTGATGGCCGCATACTTTTCCGCATTCCCCGCCGCATTGGCGTCGTAAAGCACATAGATGACTCCAGCCGCAATGACGGCCAGAAAGCCCAGCCAGACAAAGCAAGGCCATTTGCCGATCCGGTCCTTTTCTCCCTTTCTCCGGATGGTCAGCACCGTCAGCACCGCCGCCGCGATCCACAGGGCCAGGACGATCTCCTTAAAACGCTCGTACTGGACGAACATGGTAAAGAGGCTGTCGATGCCCAGGACCTTGTCCGCGTATTTCACATTGGCCCATTCCACGATCCAGGCCGCCGTGAAGAACCCCGCCGCCGCCATAAGGTATCTCCGTATCCCGCTCCAGGTCCGGAACAGATAAAGGGGCAGGAAGCCCAGAAGCGCTCCCAGGGTCAGATAGGCGTTGTCGCTGGTTCCCATGATGATGGCCACGCTGGACACCATCATGGCGGCAAAATACCAGAGCCTCTTCCTCCAGTCCTTATCCAGGGTAAATAAGGTCATGGACACTGCCAGTACCGCGCCCACATAAACGGTGTACGTATTAATGTTTCCAAAGGTGGATACAAAGGTGGCATGCTGGTCCGCCGAAAGCTCTGCCTTAAAGTGGAGCAGATCCATCCGGAAATAGTCGGTGATGCCGAAGCCGCAGACCAGCATTCCCGTCACCAGGAACAGATCCAGATACCACTGACGGAACCGGAAAAACCGGGTCACCAGGAAGTAGACCACCGTATAGAGGGTGATCAGAAATACGCCGTTATACCGGCCGAAGGTCCCCCAGAAGGCATCCCAGCGCCAGTCCACGCAGAGGATCCAGGAAATGACATTGGCTCCCCAGAACGCCAGCATGGCCCAGTCCACAAAATTCAGCCCTCCAAGGATCCGCTTAAAAAATCCGCTTCCTCCCTTTTCACTGCCGTCCCCTCTGAAAAATCCCGCGATCCGGCCGCTGAAGATCCCGTAAAAGAGCATCAGCGCCATGGCCGCAATGGAGGCGACACAGTAAAAATGGTACTTGGTCTCCAGAATGTTGTAATAATAGTTATCGTATGCCAGGGGAAAGATACCCAGCACCGCCACGGCGAACACGCCCATGATCCCGGCCATGCTCCTGGCGTCTTTCTCCCGCAGTTCGGGGCTGTCCGCCCCTTTCTGCCTCTTTCCAGATACTTTATTTGACATATCTCTTACTCTGCTGCGGCCTGCGCCGCATTTTCCTTTCCTGTTTTCCTTGTTTTTAGAGAAAAAACCAGGTATAGTATACCATTCTCCGCCATTTTCCGCAACGGTATGCAGAGGGAAATCTCCCAGGCTTCCGGCGCGGGGCAAGGAAAAGACCGGCCGCCCCGGCAGATCGTCTCCGCCGGACCGTCCGGTCCTGCGCCTTATGGCGTAAAATTTATACTTCAAAGATCATATCGCCGTAGCTGGGGAAGGGCCAGTATTCCTTGTCCACGATCATCTCCAGACGGTCCGCAGGCTCTCTGAGCCGGTTCATGGCCGGTACCATCTCATCGTAGCAGAAGTGGGCCCGCTCCTTCATATTAGACATGGTCCCTGCCTTCTCCAGATCCTTCCGGATCTCCTCCATGGCGTTTTTCATGGCAGCCAGCAGGCTGGAGACCTCCAGCACCAGCTCCGTCTGCACACTCATGTCAGCCTCCGGGCAGGCGGTCCTTACTTCATTGAGGGACCTGGCCAGATCTCCCGAATACCGGATCACTGCCGGAATGATCTGCTTTCCAGCCATGTCTGACATGGTCCGGGCCTCCACCAGAACGCTCTTGGCATAAGTCTCGTACTCGATCTCTGCCCGGGCGTACAGCTCGGATCTTGTGTACACGCCGAAGTCTCCGAACAGCTTCACGGCCTTTTCTGTCACCAGGGACGGGATGGAATCCACCATGCACTTTAAGTTGGGAAGACCTCTCCGTTCTGCCTCCTGTACCCACTCCTCGGTGTAGCCGTTGCCGTTGAAGATGATCCGTCTGTGCTCGGAAAGCAGCTTTTTGATCAGGTCATGGACCGCTGTGGGGAAGTCATCGGAGGCCTCCAGGATATCCGCCGCTTCCTTAAAGGCCTCTGCCACAATGGTATTCAACACCACATTGGCGGAGGAAATGGAGTCGGAGGAGCCCACCATACGGAATTCAAATTTATTGTTGGTAAATGCAAAGGGCGAGGTCCGGTTCCGGTCTGTGGCATCCTTATCAAAATCCGGAAGTGTGGTCACGCCGGTCCTTAAGGTACCGCCCATCTTGGAGTGGGTGGCGGAGCCGGTGCTGCAGAGCTGGTCGATCACGTCCTCGATCTGCTCGCCCACAAAGATGGAGATAATGGCCGGCGGCGCCTCCTGGGCTCCCAGACGGTAATCGTTTCCAGGAACGGCCGCCGACTGGCGGAGCAGGTCTGCATGGACGTCCACGGCCTTCATGATGCAGGCCAGCACCAAAAGGAACTGGATGTTCTCATGTGGCGTCACTCCCGGCTCCAGCATATTGATGCCGGTGTCGGAGGTCAGGGACCAGTTGTTGTGCTTTCCGGAGCCGTTGACGCCCTGGAACGGCTTTTCATGGAGCAGGCAGGCAAGGCCGCGGCGGCTGGCTACCTTTTTCATGGTCTCCATGACGATCTGGTTGTGGTCCACTGCCAGGTTGGCCTTGGTGTAGATGGAGGCCAGCTCGTGCTGGGCCGGAGCCACCTCGTTATGCTGGGTCTTGGCCGCCACCCCCAGCTTCCAGAGCTCCTCGTTGAGCTCCTTCATGAACGCGCCCACCCGCTCCCGGATCACGCCGTAGTAGTGGTCGTCCATCTCCTGGCCCTTGGGCGGCATGGCTCCGAACAGGGTGCGGCCCGTATAGATCAGGTCTTTTCTCTGTAAATATTTTTCCCGGTCCACCAGGAAATATTCCTGCTCCGGTCCCACCGACGGGATCACCCGCTTCACGGCAGTGTTGCCGAACAGATGGAAAATGCGGACCGCCTGCTTATCGATGGCCTCCATGGAGCGTAAGAGCGGCGTTTTCTTATCCAGGGCCTCTCCCCCGTAGGAGCAGAAGGCTGTGGGGATGCAGAGGGTCACGCCTAAGGCGTCCTTTTTTAAGAACGCCGGGGAGGTACAGTCCCAGGTGGTATAGCCTCTGGCCTCAAAGGTAGCCCGGAGACCGCCGGAGGGGAAGGAGGAGCCATCGGCCTCTCCCTTGATCAGCTCTTTCCCCGAAAGATCCATCAGGACTCTTCCGGCTGCGTCGGGACTGGTGATAAAGGAATCGTGTTTTTCCGCCGTCACGCCGGTCAGGGGCTGGAACCAGTGGGTATAATGGGTCGCTCCATTGTCCACCGCCCAGTCCTTCATGGCATGGGCTACCACGTCTGCGATGGACGGGTCCAGCTCGCTTCCGTCCTCAATGGTCTGCTTCAGCTTCTTATAGACGCTTTTGGGCAGACGCTCTCTCATTACCGCGTCGTCAAATACATTTTCTCCAAAAATTTCTGCCACATGGATGGCCTCGCTCATAGATTTTTCCTCCTCATGTATACTGGCCCAGCCAGATTTGCAAAAACGTTCTCCCGGAAAGGGGAGAACGTCTGATTGCCGCACGCGTCTTTTATTCTGCCTTGCCAATGGAACCGAACAGCTCCATTTTGGTCTTCACAGTCTTTTTGATGGCCGCTGCGCCGGGAGCCAGAAGCTTTCTCGGGTCAAAGCCCTTTCCTTCCAGATCCTTTCCTGCTTCGATGTACTTTCTCGTAGCATCGGCAAATGCCAGCTGGCACTCGGTATTTACATTGATCTTTGCAACGCCCAGGGAAATGGCCTTCTTGATCATATCCTCCGGGATCCCTGTACCGCCGTGAAGCACCAGAGGCATATCGCCCACCTTCTCCTTCACTGCCGCAAGGGTCTCGAAGCTTAAGCCCTGCCAGTTGGCCGGGTATTTTCCATGGATATTTCCGATTCCCGCAGCCAGCATATCAACACCCAGGTCTGCGATCATCTTACATTCGTTGGGATCTGCGCACTCGCCCATACCAACTACACCGTCTTCCTCACCGCCGATGGCGCCGACCTCAGCCTCCAGGGACATGCCCTTTTCACGGCAGATGCGGATCAGCTCCTTGGTCTTCTCCACGTTCTCCTCGATGGGATAGTGGGAGCCGTCGAACATAATGGAAGAAAATCCGGCTTCGATGCACTTTAAGCAGCCCTCATAGCTGCCATGGTCCAGGTGAAGGGCAACGGGAACTGTGATGTTTAATTCCTCCAGCATACCATTGACCATTCCCACAACGGTCTTATATCCGCCCATATACTTTCCAGCGCCCTCGGAAACCCCAAGGATCACCGGAGATCTTAATTCTTCCGCTGTCTGAAGGATCGCCTTTGTCCACTCCAGGTTGTTGATGTTGAAATGGCCTACTGCATATTTTCCGTCTCTTGCCTTTGCAAGCATTTCTTTCGCTGTTACTAACATAATCTTGGACCTCCATTTGCGTCATATTGTTTCAGGCCGCATCATAAGCCGGCGCTGTATACTCAAGGTGATTATACCTTATTTCTCCAGGTTTGAAAAGATTGATTTCACAGTTTCCTTTATTAATATTAAATCTGCTCCATTTATGCTATAATCCAGGGACGGAGGTATTTTCCTATGATCTATGAAAATGTAATGCAGGCCGTTTTCCTTTCCCGTCCCAACCGGTTCCTGGCCCGGGTCCTTCTGAACGGAAACGAGGCGGTCTGCCATGTAAAAAATACCGGAAGACTGGGAGAGCTCCTGATCCCAGGCGTCCCGGCGGCGGTGCAGTTCCATCCAGACGCCATGGCCCAGGGAAGGAAAACAGAATACTCGCTGATCGCCGTAAAAAAAGAGACCGCCCAGGGGCCGCAGTGGGTCAATATTGACTCCCAGGCCCCCAACCAGACGGCGTGGGAATGGCTCACCGCCGGAGAGGGGCTTCCCTTCTGTCCCAGGCCGGACCATGTAAAGCGGGAGGTCCGCTATGGGGACTCCCGGTTCGATCTGGCCTTTTCCTGCGGCGGCTCTCCCTGGTTCATGGAGGTAAAGGGCGTGACCCTGGATATGGACGGTACGGCCATGTTCCCGGACGCGCCCACGGAGCGGGGGATCCGTCACCTGGAGGGCCTTGCGCAGGCCGTAAAGGATGGATACGGAGCGGCCGCTCTTTTTGTGATCCAGATGAAGGGCGTTCATGCTTTTTCCCCCCACCGGGAACGCCACCCGGAATTTGCCGATGCACTAAAAAAGGCGAAGGAAAACGGCGTCCATATCTGGGCCTATGACTGCGCCGTCACAGACCGCTCCATGAAGCTTGACGCGCCGGTTCCCGTGATCCTCTGATCCCCGGTCCCCTGCCCTGATTCCGGTGTTCCCCGGCTCCCCCGCCCTGTACAGGCACAAAGCCGCCCGCTTTTTCATATCTCACTCATAAGCAACGTGCGAGTGAGTGATTTCATGGTACTACCATTGAGCAGTATAAATACAGGAGGATCCGCAAAGATCCTGGCGCTGGCCAATCCGCCGTTAATGGCCGGGCGGCTTTCTGACCTGGGCTTTGAGCCGGAGGAGGCCGTCACCTGCGTGCTCCGGAAACGGAAAGGGAACATTGCCGCCTATCTGGTCCGCGGGGCCGTCATCGCCCTCCGGGAGGAGGACAGCCGCATGATCCTGGTGGAGGCCCTCTCATGACGCGGCGCGTGGCCCTGATGGGCAACCCAAACGTGGGAAAAAGCACCATTTTCAACGGTCTGACCCGGCTCCGCCAGCACACCGGCAACTGGGCCGGAGTCACCGTCTCCTGCGCCATGGGACAGTTTTCCTATGGCGGCCAGGATTTTTCCGCCGTGGACCTTCCCGGCATCTACTCCTTTGATACCCGTTCCGCTGAGGAGGAGCTGACAAAGGATTTTATTTTAAACGAGGACTACGACTTTCTGCTTGTGGTCTGCGACGCCACCTGCCTGGAGCGGGGGCTGTATCTGCTGTCCCAGGCCGCAGGGCTGCTGGAGCACAGAGAGGAGGCTGGTCCCATGCCCCAGGCGGTCCTCTGCGTCAATCTCTGCGATGAGGCTGAAAAAAAGGGGATCCGGATCGATTTTAAGGCCCTGGAGCGTTCCCTGGGGATCCCTGTGACTCCCTGCTGCGGCCGGACGGCCAAAGGCCTGTTAACCTTAAAGAAGCTGCTGGCCTCCCTGGCCGCCTCATGCCCCTGTGCCTGCGCCTCCTGCTCCCTGGGCTCTCCGTACCGGAGGCTCCCCTCCGCCTTCTCCCCCAAAGACCTGGCGGCCCAGGCGGTCACCTATACAAAGGAACATTACAGAAAAAGGGAAGAGCGTCTGGACCGGATCCTCACTGGCCCCTTCACCGGTACGGCGGTCATGGTACTGCTGCTTCTGGGGATCTTCTGGCTCACCATCACCGGGGCCAATTACCCGTCCTCCATGCTGTGGGACCTGTTTTTCTCCCTGGAGCCGCGGCTGGCTGAGGCCGCCCTTTCCATAGGCCTCCCCCAGTGGTTCATCGATATGGCTGTTTTCGGCGTATACCGGGTGGTGGCCTGGATCGTGTCCGTCATGCTGCCTCCCATGGCCATCTTTTTTCCTCTGTTCACTCTGCTGGAGGATCTGGGGTATCTGCCCCGGGCGGCCTTTAATATGGACGGCGCCTTCCACAAATGCAGCGCCTGCGGAAAGCAGTGCCTGACCATGGCCATGGGCCTGGGCTGCAACGCCGCCGGGGTGGTGGGATGCAGGATCATCGACTCCCCCAGGGAACGGCTCATCGCCATCCTCACCAACAGCCTCATGCCCTGCAACGGCCGGTTCCCCCTGCTGCTGACCATGATCGCCCTTCTGGGAGCCGGAGGCGGCGTCTGGGCAGGGCTTCCGATGGAAAACCCCGTGCTCTCCTCCCTGCTGACCGCCCTGGTGCTGACGCTTTTTATCCTGGCAGCCATCCTGGCCACCCTTGGGGCCTCATTCCTGTTATCCAGGACGCTTTTAAAGGGCGTTCCCTCGTCCTTTACCCTGGAGCTTCCGCCCTACCGCCGTCCCCAGCCGGGAAAGGTCATCGTCCGCTCCATCTTTGACCGGACCCTGTTCGTCCTGGGCCGGGCCGTGGCTGTGGCCGCCCCGGCCGGTCTGGTGATCTGGCTTCTGGCCAATCTGACCGTGGGCGGAGAAAGCCTCCTTATGCACATTGCGGGCTTTCTGGATCCTCTTGGGGCCCTTATGGGACTGGACGGCATCATCCTCATGGCCTTTATCCTTGGCTTTCCCGCCAATGAGATCGTCCTGCCCATTATCCTCATGGCCTATTTACAGAGCGGCGTCCTGGCCCCCATGGACGATAAAACGGCCATCTTAAGCCTGCTGTCCGCCAACGGGTGGACCGTCAAGACCGCTGTCTGCATGGCTGTTTTCTCCCTGTTCCACTGGCCCTGCTCCACCACCTGCCTCACCATAAAGAAGGAGACGGGAAGCTTAAAATGGACCGCCGTATCCATCCTTCTGCCCACCGGGATCGGCGTCCTCCTCTGTATGCTGGTAAATCTGGTGTTCTGATGGTCTTCCCCGTTCTCCTGTGTAATGATGCCAGGGTCAAAAGGTCAAAAAGCCTTTTGACCCAAACATCATAGAATGATATAATCAGTATCAAAAAGGAAAAGGGGGAAACCATCCTATGATCCATATCTGCATCTGCGACGACAGCGACGCCATGCGGGACGAGCTCTGTGGTCTGATCCAGGCGCTCTGCCAAAAGCACAGCATCGCCGCCTCCGTATCCTGCTGCTCCTCCGGAGAGGAATTGCTGTTCGATCCGGACGATAAAAACCGGACCACTGACATCTTTTTTCTGGACATCCTGATGAAAAAGCTCAACGGCATTGAAACTGCCGCCAGGCTCCGCGCCATAAATCCCACCGCCCAGATCATATTTCTCACGGTCAGCAAGGAGCATGTTTTCGAGGCCCTGGACGTGATGCCCCTCCACTACCTGTTAAAGCAGGACATGCGGACGGAGAAGATCGAAAAGGTCTTTTTAAAGGCCGTTTCCCTGGCAGAAAAAGGACGAAAAGAAAAATTCACCTATAAATTCGGAAAGACCATTGGCTCCCTCCTTCTAAGCGACATCATCTACTTCGAGGTCAAAAACAGGATCATCGAGATCCATACAAAAACCGGTCCGCCCATTGAATTTTATGGAAATATCACCGACCTGGAGCAGCAGCTTCCGCCGGAATCCTTTCACCGGGTCCACCGCTCCTATATCGTCAACTTTGAAAATGTGGATTATCTCAGCGGAAAGGAATTTGTCTGCATCGACCGGACTGTGATCCCCATCGGCCAGAAGTACGCCGATTCCCGGGAGCATTATCAGAATTACCTGCTCAACGGCCTTTCCATGGTCTGAGCAGAGAGGAGGAGCTGTGGCAAACCGTATCTATCATGCCTTCTGGCTGCTGTTTTTGTATATCGTCTGGCTGTTCCTGCTCTCTGTCCGGACCGAGCGGCCGACGGATTCCTACCATACGTTTCTGGAGCTCACCAGCCCTGGAAGCATCGTTCATTTTGATCACCAGGAGGCCCGGAAGGGCGTCCTGTCTTTTTCGTGCAGCCTTCCCGGAGACCGGGTGGAGCGGCCGTTTCTGGCGGTCAGCGGCCAGAAGCCATCCAGAGTCCTGGCTGACGGTCGGGAGATCCCGGTCCCGGAGGACTGTGAGGTTCTTGAGATCAGTCCCGATACCTGGTTTCTGATCCCCCTGGACCCGTCCGGCGCTCTCTCCCTGTCCCGCCTGGAGGTCCAGTTTGAGCCTGCTTTTTTAGGGGACGCCCCGGCTCCTGCTGCCGAATATGAGATCCACAAGACCCCACGGATCTGCTTTGGCTCCCGGAACGCCCTGTTCAATAACCTGGCCATGTCCGGCCCCCTCCATCTTATCACCTCCGGAGTCTTATTTTTTGTTGCCCTGGTGGTCCTTCTGGCGGGCTCCGTATTCCGTTATGTATACAAAATACAGACTTGCGTTTCCGCCATCGGCTTCTGCTTTTTAGGCTTTGCCGTCTGGATCCTCTGTGAATCCTCCCTGGCCAGTTCCGTGCTCAGCGGCTACGCCATCGACACCGTCAAATGTGTTGCCATCTTCATCATCCCGGTGCTTTTATACCGGTACATCTCCCTGGAATTTCCCAAAACCTATCCGGGGATCTTTACCTTTCTCTGTCTGTTCCACTTTGCGGTCCTGATCCTCTCTGTGGCGGTGATCATGGCCGGCTACGTCCCCTTTTACCGGCTGGAGCAGTCCCTCTGGTTCCTGTTCATCTGCACCCTTATGGTCTGCATCTGCTATCTCAGCGCTGAGGTATCGGAAAACAGGAAGATGCACACGGTCTACATCGGGATCGTCATCAGCTTTTTTACCTTTTTCATCTACCTGCTGTTTTACAATTTCCAGCCCGTAGTCGCCATCCGCAGCCTGGTCACCGGAGCTGTTCTGCTGATCCTTTATAACCTGGTCCTGTTGGTGCCGGAGACCGCCCGGATCTACCGTCAGAGCCTGGAGCGGAAAAATCTGGAGCAGCAGCTCAATGAGCAGGTCCGCCACTATAAGGCCATCGAGGGGCGGGAAAGCCAGTACCGGAAGCTGCGTCATGATATGAAGAACCACTGGCAGATGGTCCAGACCCTCCTGGCCTCCGGGAAAACGGCTGAGGCCCTGGACTACACCTCCAGGATCCGGGACCAGCTGGAGCTCCATACCCGCTCCCGTCAGCTTGTCAGCACCGGCAATCCATTTCTGGACGCGGTCCTTACCTCCAAGCTGGACCAGGCAGCCGCCAGCGGGATCCAGGTGGACACCGAGATCATGGTGGTAAAAAACATGAAGATCGACATGGTGGACTGCGGCATCATTTTCGGCAATATCCTGGAAAATGCCATCGAAGCCTGTTTAAACCAGAGCGGGGACTCTGAAAAAAGGATCCTGGTAAAGCTCCTGTATAAAAAGGGGATGCTGGTCTGCGGCATCTGTAATTCCATGGATCCAGATGCCTCCATCCGCTCCGGCTTTGCCACCACCAAGCCGGATTCTGAGGGCCATGGCCTGGGGCTCCCCAACGTCCGGGAGGCTGTGGCGGGTTACGGCGGGACCTTAAACCTCAAGGCACAGGACGGCCGCTTTGAGGTTTCCTTTGTCCTGTTCGGCGTGGCCCCGTCCTCTTGTGCAGTCTGACGGATTTTCACTACATTTTTCCTGCCTTTTGCATCATTTATGCCCACTTCTGGCTTTTAAAATGCTAAACTTTTTCTGTAATCCATAAAATTTTCATAAACATAAAAAGGAGGGGGAAAGGATGTACAACCCAGAGGATCCCGTGGGAAAGGTCACGGAGACCATGGCAAAGCTGTTTGCGGTCATGGCCGATGAGGTGCTCCAGGAAATGGGACAGGAAAAGGGAGAAGCCGTCGTAAAGCGCGCGGTACGCCGCTTCGCCAACATGAGGGCCCAGAAGATCATCGAAAACATCAAAAAGGACGGAAAGGAAGTCACCTTCCACACGGTGGAGGAATATTCCGATTATCCGGCCAATGAGGCGTGGGACTGCGACTCCTTCGTGGAGGGGAATACACTGAGAGAGATCAACCGCGTCTGTCCGTTTTCCACGGCTTTTCGTGAGATCGGGCTTGAAAACGCCGGAAAGCTCTACTGCGAGGAGATCGACATTGCTCTCAACGAGGCCTTTTTCGGAAAGATCGACTTTAAGCGCCCTGCGCTCTTCACCGACGGTCCCTGCGCTCCATGCGAAATGATCGTGATCTGTCTGGAAGACCAGACCAAATAATCAGGAGGATGTAAACATGAACGGAACGGAAGTGAATCCACGTTACTCAGAAAACGCCCTGAAAGAAAAGGCGTTTTTGCAGGAATTAAATAAAAAGCCGCCCCTTCAGAAATTCTTTGGCTACTGCAAGCTTTCTGGACCGGGCTTTATGAACGCTGCCTTTACCCTGGGCGCCGGCTCCTTTGCCAGCTCCGTGACCCTGGGCGCCGCCTACGGCTACGATATGCTCTGGATCCCGCTGTACTCCTTCGCCCTGGGCCTTTTTATGCTGGCCCTGGCCACCCGGTTCGTGACCGCATCGGAGATCTCTGTCATCAAGGCCCAGGATAAATTCCATGGAAAATTTTTCGGAAGCTTTGCCACCGGACTCGTGGCCTGCTTCGTCGCATCGATCGTTTATAACTTCGGCCAGTACGCCCTGGGCGCAGACGCTGTTACCGCCCTGTTCTCGGTGGTGAACATCAATGTTCCCAAGAACATCAGCTGGATCTTACTGGTTGCCATCTCCGTACCTCTTTCCTTAATGTACGGCTCCGGCGATAACCCCAAGGGCGTTAAGATCGTAGAAAACGCCATGAAGATCCTCATTGGCATCATGCTGGTGGTATTCGGCGCTGTTCTCTGTGTCACCGGCGTGGACTTTAAGGCCATGATCAAAGGACTTCTGATCCCGACACTGCCCAGCGGAATCGACGGCATCGTCATGCTCATCGCCTCCCTGACCGCCACCATCGGCGTCATGGACTGGGTACTGTTCAACAACGGTATGGAATCCCGCGGATATTCTGAAAACCATGAGACTCTGGGCCGCTTTGACGCCGTGTTCGGTGGACTGATCCCGGTGACTCTGGTGCTTTCTTTCGTTTCCATCGCCTTTGCCGAGGCTTTTGCCGGACAGGAAGGGATCCCCACCGACTCCACAGCGCTCTGCAATGCCCTGGTTTCCGTAATTCCGTCCATCTGGATCCAGCTGGGCTTCTACATCGGTATCATCGCCCTTGTATGCTCTTCCATGATCGGATTAAGCGTTACCTGCGCCACCTCCTTCTATCAGTCCACAAATGTAAAGAAGGACACCAAGGCCTGGTACCATCCGTTCATCGTCCTGGCTCCCCAGATCGGCTTCTTAGGCGCATTCTTTGGAAAGCCTGTGATGGTGGTCGTATTCATCGCCGCCATGCAGTCCTTATTTAACTGGATCTCCGGCAACTCCTGGTATCTCCTGGGCAATGATCCCAGATACCTGGGCAAAAAGGTCATCCAGTCCAGATTCTTCAACGCCGGCATCCTTGCCTGCATTTCGGTCCTGAACATTGTATTTATCACCTTTATCATGAGTAAGATGGGAGTGTGGCCAGCATAATGAACATTCAGAAATTTTTAGATTCCAAACACGGAAAGCTTCTGGGACGCGTATATTTCCTGATCCTTCTGTTCATCGGAAACGCGCTGATCCCCATTGGAGCAGTCATGAAATTTTTACATAATGGATCCGGCGTCCTCATGATCCTGGGGATCATCATCACTGTGGCCGCCATTGTGATCCTCTCCACGCCTTATGATCTGAGCAATTATAAGGAAGAGAAATAATCCGCATACAAATTCCTTCTATTTGTGCAAGAAGGGAGCCCGCACACCGGCTGGTGCGGGCTCCCTATTTTTTTATCTTCTGTTGGATCCTCTTCCGCTGTTTATCTCCTACGCCGCAGCCCGCTTCTTTTTATCTGCAAGCTGCCAGACCACAGAGGCTCCTACAATGGCGATCCCCGCCAGGTCTGTGATCGTGCCTGGAATGATCAGGCAGAGACCGCCGACCACGGCCAGGATCCTCTGGATGGGATTCATATTGGTCACCATATATCCCTCCAGGCCTCCGGCCACGCCGGTCAGGCCCACCAGGGAGGTGACGATGATGATCACCACCTGGACCACGTCTGCGTCAATGAACAGCATCGCCGGGTTAAAGGCGAAGATATACGGCACGATGAAGGCCGCGATTGCAAGACGGGAAGCGTTTAAAGCCGTCTTCATGGGATTGGATTTGGCAATGGCAGAGCCTGCATAGGCTGCCAGGGCCACCGGAGGCGTAATATCCGCCACAATGCCGAAATAGAATACAAACATATTGGCCGCGATCTTATTGATCCCCATACCGTTTACCAGAATAGGGGCACAGGTGGTGGCCATGATGATGTAGTTGGCAGTGGTGGGAACGCCCATACCCAGGACGATACACGTCAGCATCGTAAGGAACAGGGCGATGATCACACGGTCACCGGCCACACTGACGATGGCAGAGATCAGGATCTGTCCCAGACCGGTCATGGTAACCACACCGGCGATGATCCCGGCGATGCCGCAGGCCACGGCCACGGAAAGAGTATTCTTTCCGCCCGTTTCCAGAGCGTTCACAAACCGCGTGGGATTCATACGGGTACTTTTATTGGGGATGCTCACCAGGATCGCTAACAGCGTGGCGATCACAGCGGAACGGGACATGGTGTAGCCCATCATGACCATGGCCACCAGCGTCACCAGCGGGATCAGCAGGTATCCCTGACGGATGAACAGAGGAACGAATTTGGGCAGGTCCTCTTTGGCGATGCCCTTTAAGCCCAGCCGTTTGGCTTCCAGGTGTACCGTAATAAAGATACCAGTGAAATATAAAAGCGCCGGGAAGATGGCCCGCATGGCGATCTCACTGTACTGGACGCCTACCATCTCCGCCATCAGGAAGGCGGCCGCGCCCATGATCGGCGGCATGATCTGTCCTCCAGTGGAGGCCGCCGCTTCAACGGCTCCGGCGAATTCGCCCTTGTACCCCGTCTTTTTCATCAGCGGGATCGTCACGGAACCGGTGGTAACTGTATTTCCCACGGAGCTTCCGGATACCATTCCGCAGAGGGCCGAGGAGATAACAGCCACCTTGGCCGGTCCGCCGGTGGAGGCGCCTGCCAGGGAGTTGGCTAACTGGATAAAGAACTCCGAGATCCCCGTGGCCTCCAGGAACGCGCCGAACAGGATAAACAGCGCGATATACGTGGAGCAGACGCCGATGGGCGTACCGATGACGCCGCTGGTGGTATAAAACAGGTTGTAAACGATGGATTTTAACACCTGGGGGAAGGCTCTTCCGGCCCCCAGGCCGCTGTAAAAGGCATAGCCGATAAACACTGTCGCCACGCAGAGGATCGGAATTCCCACCACTCTCCGGCAGGTCTCCGCCAGCACCAGGATGCCGATGATGCCTACGATGACCTCCAGCTGGCTGATCCGGGTGGCGTGGCCGATGATGGTCTTAAAGTTGATGACAAAATAGAAATAGGCACCGGCTCCCAGGACCATCAGCACGATATCATAAATGGGAATATGATTTTTCTTCGTGCTGCCCTTTTTTGCCGGATACACCAGGAATGAGAGGATTATGACGATCCCCACAAACAGGGAGCGGCGCACCCGTTCATCCCAGTTGGCAAACAGGTTCATATACACCATTAGCAGGGCAAACGCCGCCAGCAGATAGCGGACGACCTTCTTGGGAACACCCTCCCAGATACGGGTATTGGATTCCCTGTCATATTTTTTCATGATGGCTTCCACGTCTTCCGCCGTTCCTGTGGAAGTATCCACGGCTGGAGCCGTGTTCACGTTCATTTTCTCTTTTTCTGACATCCCTTCCCCCTCCTTTCTACATTCCGGGCTCACAGGAGAACTCCACCTTGCTGTTTTTTCCGCAGAGCTCCCTTAAGCTGACCGCTTCTCCATGGATCGTAAGGACATGGTCGGAAACCGTCCCCACGATGTAAGAAAGCCATGGCATTTCCCGGTCAAAGCCAGAAACGATCATTTCTCCGTTTTCCCCATATTCCAGCTTCTGCCCCTCTTCGATCTCTGTCTGGACTCCGGCTCCGAAATTATTGTAGATGGTCCGCACCACATAGATCCTGTGGTCCCGGATCTCATATACGTCCGTCAGCGGGTACTGGTTGACGGAATGGATGAACGTGACGGAAAATTCGTCCCCCTCTGAAACGGGGAACCGTGCATATTCCTCTTTTGTATCCCCATCCCGTAAGACCAGCGTATCTTTTCCGGAAGCCCCCGCAAAAAAAAGGGCAGTGAGCGCAATGGCTGCAATAAACACAACCGTTATTGCAGCCATTGTAAATGTTCTTTTTTTCTTATCTTCCAGCAAAACTACTTGATCGCGCCGACTTCTTTAAAGTATTTCTCAGCGCCCGGATGGAACGGAACGGAGATACCGCTGACGGCGTATTCAAGGCTCAGTTCCTCGCCCTTGGCGTGAGCTGCTGCGATCTCGCTCTGGTTGTCGAACAGGGCCTTGGTAAGATTATAAACAGTTTCCTCAGAAAGCTTCGGGGAGCAGATCAGGGTAGCCTTGATGGCCACGGTCTGAACATCCTCATCCACGCCCTTATAGGAGCCGCCCGGGATCGGGTAAGTGGTATAGAACGGATGCGCCTCTGCGAGAGCCGCTGCGTGCTCGTCATCGATCTCCAGAAGGTTGATGCTGTTGGTGGTCGCCAGCTCTACGATGGCTGTGGTGGGAGCGCCTGCGGTACAGAAGAACGCGTCGATCTTTCCATCCTTTAAGGCGTCGGAGGAATCGCCGAAGCCCAGATTGTTGACTTCGATATCGTCGAAGCTGATCCCGTAAGCCTCAAGGATCTGGCGGGCGTTGAACTCAACGCCGGACCCTGCGTCGCCCACAGAAACTCTCTTGCCCTTCAGATCCGCGATGGACTTGATATCGCCGGTGGAGACCACCTGGCAAACCTCTGCATAAAGACCGGCGACTGTGGCAAATTCCGTTGCCGCGCCCTCTTCCGCGAACAGGTCGGTTCCATTATACGCATAGTCCATAACGTCGTTCTGGACGATGGCCAGATCTGCCTCGCCGTCGTTGACCAGGTAGATGTTGGCCTTGGACGCACCGGTGGACTGGACGTTAATGTTTACGCCGATGTCTTTTGCGTTTAAAACATTGGCGATGACTCCGCCGAAGGCGTAATACGTACCGGTAGTTCCTCCGGTTCCCATGGTCATTTTCACTGCATCGCCGCTGGGAGCCGCCGCCTGGGTGGTCTCGCCGGCTGCCTTTGTATCGCCGCCCGCGGCTGCCGTTGTTTCACCGCCGCCTCCTCCGGAGCAGGCAGTCAGTACCATCGCAAGGGTCAGTGTCAATGCTGTCACTGCTGAAAATTTCTTCTTCATATTGTAACCTCCTTTTTTCTTTTTTCCCCATTCCTAGCCCCTTGGGGATGTTGGTTCTATTATACAATAATCGAAGAAATATTTCAATGTCTAAACAATATATAAATTCGTTCTAAAATTTTTATATTTTAGCTTTGTCGCGTTGAAATGTCGAAATTATCTTTCCTTTCTGCTTTCTCCGTCCCTCATGGTCTCCAGGATCGTATCTGCAAAGGCCTGGATCCTGTCTCCGATGCCGTCCCGCTTCATGGCAGAGCCAGGACTGTTGCCCGTTTCCATGATGCAGAAGTTTCCCGGGAGATAAAAAGTCTTGTTCATGTTCAGGGCCGTGATGAGCTGGCCGGCAATGAGGTCGCTGCCGGAGTAGCCGGAAACGATGATGGCAAACAGGGCCTTATCATAAAATCTCGTGGTACGGAATAATGCGGTCAGGCGGTTTATGAAGGCCGTCAGATTGGCCGAAAGGGCGTCATTATAGTTGGGGCATAAAAGCAGGATCCCATCGGCCCACTGGATCCCTGGATATACGGATTCCACAATAGGCCCGCCGTAAAAGCATTTTCCCCGCTCGCCAAAATGCAGGCACATCTGATAGGGACATCCGGAGCAGTCCTCCAGGGTCCCGTTTCTTAAGCTGACCTCCCGGATCTCCACATGGTCTTCAATCTTCTCCTTTACCGCGTTCCAGACCTCCAGGGTATTGGAGGTCTTGTGGCTGGAGGCATGGAGCACCAGCAGATGGGGCTCTTTCCTGGGGTTCCATTGAAACTCCATAAGCTGCTCCGCCAGGATCCCGGCGCTTTTTTTGTACGCCCCCAGGCGGTCCGTACCCATATTGGCGGCCTGGATGATATAGTTGTCCAAGGACGCCGTGCCCTCCACCAGAGGACGGCCCACCAGGGCCGCTCCCGCCTGGTTGGCCGCCACCGCCAGCTCCCTGGCGGCCGCCTTGGTATAAAGCTCGCTGTCCGCGTCAATAAGGAAGCCGGCAACAGCCCCCTTCAGCACAGGTTTTCCACAGCGGAGCCATGCCAGGACCTCATAATATCCACGGTTGACTCCGTTTTTCCCCAAAGGTACTGCAAAAAGCAGCCGCCCCCCCTGGAACCGCTCCGTACCATTTTCGTGGTCACCGTTCTCCCACAGCTCCTCCATGGAATCCACCACCTGGGCAGAGATCCCCTCCAGAGCCGCCCGGAGGACCTGGTCCAGACGGCCCTCCTCCGCTCTTTTCTGTGGATAGATCACAAAAAGCTTCTTTTCCTTCTTCCCATTTTCCAATCCATCCGCCTCCTATACGATCATTCTGAGATTTTCCGCCGCCGTCCGGATCCGGGCATGGAGGGCATCCGGCAGGGGAAGGATCTCCGTTTCCAGACCATTCTCTGTAAACCGGTTTTTCACTCCCATGTAGATCCCTCCCAGGAACACCGAACCGCAGTGCCACTCTCCCCGGAGAGCCAGAAGGATGGACAGGGCACCTGAGGAAAAGGCCGGAGCCACAAAGGGCTTATAGCCGATCTCCCGCATTTTAAGATTGGCCGTCACCGTCAGCTCCGTCAGCTCTCTGGAAAGAGCATCATCATAATGCTCGATGGAATCGGCTACCACCAGATCCTGGCCATGGGGACCGAAGGAGCGGCCCTCTGTGAGGAATCTGGAAAACCGAGGATCTCTCTTGGCGTAATAGGCAGCCCTGGCGTTCATGACGCCCAGGCCGAAGCCCTGGATCTGCTCCGGTAAAAGTCCCATATAGTCCAGCTCCCCGGCTTCATTTTTATTGCTCTCCAAAAATGCGGTCTTTGCCAGAGGATCCACCGGATCAGAAACGGCGCAGAACAGCCCCTTAAACCGGCTTTCCCTGGCCATTTTCGCATAATTGGCCATGATCTTCGCATTATTTTCAAACTGGTACATGCGCACGTCCTTCACACCGGAGCCCACCGGCGGGATCCCCTTGGAGGCCACGAACACGAAAACATCACAGTCAAAAAGATTCTCTGGCTTCACCACCTCCACCTCCGGCAGGGCGTCATACTCCCAGGGATAGGCGATCTGGTTCTCCTCAAACTCCCACCGGGCCGTCACCTGGTCGGAGATATCGCAGATCCCGATCCGGGAGATCACGTCGCCGCCCAAGAGATGGAGGCCCGTAAGGAGCATGCTCCCTACATCCCCGATGGCCAGGATATGGACCCGCTTTTTCTCCGGTCCTGCCGGGAATGCCTCCCCGGACAGCAGCTCCAGGAAGCGGGGATGGGAGGCGTTGACGGCACGGACCTTTCCGGCTGTGATCCGCTCCCGGATCCATTCCGGAAGCGCAGCTGCGCATTTTCCCTCCGTACAGCCGTCCTGTTTTCCATAAAACGCTTTGTTTTCCTCCAGCTTCCGGCTGTTGAGCCAGTCTACGCTCTCCTCCTTTTCCCATAAAAGTCCCTCATGATTCACCAGGAAGGAGGCCCGGCAGCTCCCCGGTTCTCTGAAAAACAGCCAGGAAAGCTCCTCTGCGGTCCTGGGCTCCGGGATCTCCTTCCAGTCCGCCTCCGGCGGGCACTGAAAATCCATGTGATCTGTAAAACACGTTTTTCCATTTATTTCATAATATTTCAACATTCGCGTTTTCCTCCTGAATCTATACCATAAATTTTTTCATTCTTCCCAGCATTTCCAGATCGTTTTCCAGATATACCGACGCCGCCAGGTTTTCATCATATTCCATACAGCTTCCCTTATCGGGACATAGGGGCAGGATCACTGCCTCCGAAAGCCTGGAAAGGGTCAGGTTCCTGGCAAACTGGCTCCGGTACTCCGCCTCCAGCACCTGGAGCAGGTCTCTGGAATTTTCGATGCAGCACACAGAAAACTCATACAACGCCTCCCGGCTGCAGCCGGAAAGCCTGGGGGCCGCGTAGGGAAGGATCATGTTCACCGACGGCTGGAGCCCCGCCACCTTCATATCCCGCCGGCGCACGGTATCGCCGCCGATAAAGGGATACAGGGTGGATTCCACGAACCACTGGCGCAGATTGGGCATTGAATAAATGCTCTCCACCGGCAGGTGGAAGGTCTCCATCAGATCCCGCCCGTAGCCGGAGATCACTCCCACCACCACCTTTTTCACAGGGATCCCAGCCTTTTTGAGGCTTGGGGCCAGGGCCTGCAGCCGGTCGGCTTTATGGACCAGATCATCCACCAGGATCACCGGCCGGTCAAAGGACCTGATGGTCTTGATCTGGCTCTCCAGAGGCGAATAGTACGGGAATGCCTCGATGGCATAGGAATCCAGCTCCGGCTCGTAGACCTTATCCGTATGGAGCGTTTTGGTGACTGTGTTGGGCACTACCTTGCCCCTTAAGATCTTACCAAAGGGCACGCACATGTTTTCTCCCAGACGCCTGGGTGTCAGCGGCTCTCCCGGCACGCCGTTTAAAGCTGTGATCCGGTCTACCATCCGGTGGTGCATGACACCGGAGGATAAGGACAGCACCAGGTTCCCTGGGTACAGCTTCGTCATGGCCGTCTGGAGCTTTTTATGGTTTCTCTCAATGGCCGACAAAACGGCCGGGCTGCTGCCAAAGGGCTCTTTCAGGGTGGTCTCCAGATTGTGGAGGAGCATCAGAGGCTCATGCATATCCACCATGTAAATGACCCGCTTCTCCCCCTCTTCCAACAGCTCCGGACGCACAAAGCCCTGGCGCTCCAGAGCAAAAGCAGCCTCCTTGAAGACAGTCCCCCGTTCTGCGGCAAAAATGGCAAAGCTGCAGTTTTTCTCCAGGGCCTGGGTAATGACCTCCGCCAGCAAAAGCTGGGCCGGATCCCGGATGGCCTCGCCGTCATGGATCTCCCTCTCCCTGGCGTGGATCCCGGTGATGTAAAGCACCTCCCGGCTGGTCCTCCGCCTTACGGCGTTGGCCAGCTCCATGCTCTTTAAAACACCGAACAGCTCCTCAGACCGCAGCTCCCGGAAGCTTACAAAGCCCACGGGACGGTCGCCCTCCGCTGCATTTTTAAGGATCAGCAGCTGGTCTTTTTCGTATCCGATCCTGGATAATACCGCCTCCGCCTCCGGATTCCGGTAAAGGACCGTATTGCCCAGATGGTCCAGCACCTCCCAGCCAGGCTGACCCTGGTTTTCAAAGGAAATGGCCTTGGCCCGCACAATGGGCTTATATTCCGGCTCCCGCAGATACAGACCCTTGTGGTAGATGTACTCCTGGACCACTGGATCGATGAGGCTGGAGATATCCCTGTGCTTGTCGATATTTTCCCGGATCCTGGTGGAGCTGATGTCCTCCAGGCTCTTGGGCAGCTCCAGCTCCTCCACCTTTCCAGTGATGCACTCGTAGATCTCTCCCGGCCTGGCGTCCCCGGCCCGGCGGAAGATCAGATGATTGAAGCCATGGATGGAGTTTTCCTCCGGCTCCTTTTTATAGGAGCTGGCGTTATGGACCACGTCGGAGCCCGCCACGATATAAACCTCCTGCTCCGCAAAGATCTCCCGAAGCCGCTTAAGATCCGCCGGATTGGCGATATTGATGGGGATATCGTCGGGGAACAGATGGACATAAAACTCATCGGCCATGGACATATTGACGATCTGCCTGCGCACCAGATGGGGCTGGGTCTTTTTAGACCAGGAAAATTCGTCAATGGCCAGGAACACCGTATAGCCCAGCTCCCGGATCCGCCTGGCGATCTCCTTGTGGGACAGAGTGAACGGGTCAAAGGTGCCCGGGAAGAACGCTACCTTGCTGCGGCCCTTTAAGACCACGTCCCCGGTGTAAAGCTGGTACCGGGACATGAACCGGCTGATATGGGCCAGGGCAGCTGCCCGGTAATAAAGGCTCAGTTCCCCGCCCTTGTTCTCATTTAATAAAAACAGAAGCTTTTTGGAGCAAAGGGAAAACAGGTCGTTTTTATCCCGCTCGGACATCTTCTCTGAGCCGAATACATGCTGGCCGATGACCAGCATGGCCTCCTGGCGCACCTGCTCCCGGTAGTTGGCCAGACAGCTTAGGATCAGCCCAAGGAGTCTCGTCCGCCGGTCCAGGGATACCTGCTCCGGCTCCCGGAACCTGGCGGGATAGCGGGAATAACACTCTAAAAGCACGCCCAGGGTGTCCAGAGCCACGGATACGATCTGCTCATTTCCGTTGGCTAACAGCAGATGGAGCCGCTCGATCAGGTCATCCAGCTGCTCCGGCGGAAGCCACAGGGCAAATTCGCCCAGATACTCGGGGATATACTTGGAGAACTCATACTCTCCCACCTCCAGCCCCTTTAAAAGCTCCACGGCGATCTCATTGGCCTGGTCTGTGGACAGCAGATGCCCCAGCCGCAGCAATGCCTTTCCCGCATCATGGCGCACGCCCACATGCTCGCTGACCTTGATGAGGTTGGACAGATGGGCGCAGATATGGAGGATGTGCTCCCGTCTTCCATGGTCCACCTGATCGGCCAGCAGCTTGATATTTATGGCCTTTAAGATCCAGGGCGTCACAGACTTCAGATTCTCCAGGAAAATGTCGCTGACCACATCGCTGCCGTACAGGATCTCCCGCTGGGACTCTGTATCCAGCCGGAGGTTCGTAAGGATCCGGTACTGTAAAAACACCATGGTGATGCTGCCGGTATCCATTTCCGTCACTGCCTTTCTCACCCGCTCATAGCAGGCGTTTTCCCTGGTGACCACGCTGGTGAGCACCTTTAAGGCCCGGACTGCGGCCACCCGCACCCGGTCGTCCTCATGGTCCATGTTATCCACGGCAAACTCCGCCAGGCAGTCCAGGCGGCCGCTTCTGGCACAGAGCTCGGCCGGCATGGAAAATACTGCGTCCAGAAGGGCGAATCTGGCATCCTCATCCAGCTCATGGCTTCCATCGAACCACCGGTAAAAAATGGTCAGCATTTCCTCCCGCACCCGGTCATCGCTGTGCTCGATCCCTGAAAGCAGCACGTATTTTAAGGAATTCTGGATCCGCCGCTTCTGCTGGAGAGTCAGACGATAATCGGGACAGATGAGCTTTTCCATATAGGCCTCCCAGAGGGTACGGGCCTGCCGGTCGTCCAGGTCTGCCATGTCGGCGGGGATCTCCTTCCTGTATCCGGCATTGAAATTGGCGAACATCTTTCCGATCAGGGCCGCCGCCTGCCTGCGGATGTCCCCCTCCCGGTTTAAAAGCAGCTCATACAGGAAGCTGATGGTCTGTTCCTTCTGCTTATGATCCAGATGAATGGAATATTCATTGAAAATATTCAGATACGCCCGCACGTTCTTCCAGTCCTTCTCGCTGCGGGCCGCCTCCAGGATGTTTCCGAACTGCCGCTCTGACCCCAGACGGTGCATCACGTCGATGTTATGCTCAATGGCAAAATATAAAAAGGATGTGACGATCTGGCTGCTGTTCTGGATGGCGATATCCGGACGTTTTTCCGGCTTCGGCGGATTTCCGGACAGCTCCGTATCGGCCCCCAGAGAGCGCATATACCGCTCAAATTCATATAGCCTGGAATAAACGGCCCGGTAACGGTTCCTCTTGGCCTCGTCCACATTGTCCAGCTTGGACAGGATCACATCATAGGAATCCTTCAGGCTGTATATCTTCGTGATCTCTTTCCCGCTTTCATCCCGCATCTGCTTAACGCGGAAATCCGCATAGATCAGGACCAGGGACTCCACAGTGATATTGTCCAGCTCCAGATCCCAGGTGGAGTGATTGGCCGCGATATGGCCGATGCCCTCCATCTTATAGGCCATGAACCACTGGTTGGTATAGTAATAGTGAAGGTAAGGGACCCGTTCATTGGGCTTGCAGCCAAATTTCCCCAGATCATGGCCGGCAGCGGCTCCCGAGGATAAAGCCAGGTCGATGGGGACCCCCGCCTTTTTCAGCCCTCTGGCCACGGTCATGGCCACATGATGGACTCCCGCAATATGGCTCAGCGTCTCAAAGGGCGTAGCCTCCCGGTTTAAGCGCATCATCTCATAAATATACTGATCCCGGAATTCCCGCACAAACCGGCCGTATTCTCCAGCCCGGTCACAGCTCTGGTACTCCTCTTCCCCCAGCAGGGCAAAATCATTGAAGGGATCGAAGGGGACCGCCTTTCTCTCCTCATCAAAGAAGAACTGGAGCACGTTCAGGTAAACATACGCGCCCCTGGCATAGGACGCCGCCTTTTCGGAAAACTCCGGATCCGGATACAGGATATGAGTGGAAAATTTATAGGTAAAGGAGATCCAGCCCTCCTCCGGCTCCCCGGACAGGGCCCAAAGCTCTGGGTGGCACAGCTCCAGGATCTGTTTACAGGAAAGCCGCTCCCGGATGGGGAACAGGCTCTCAAGGGCCTCCTCCCACTTATCTCTTACAAATATCTCCTGCATGGTACGACGGCTGATCCCGGCCTTTCTCAAAAAATCCCGGTCTGACAGCCGCGCGGCCAGCTCGGTGACCAGATGGCGGATATGTTTCGTTCCCATGGCCTCACCTCTTTTTCTTCATACTTTCTTATAGTATAATGACAGAAACGATTGTTTTCAAGAAAAAACCTCTTGACATTTCCTTATATTTGTATATAATAATGGTAACAATTATTATTATTAATGATTGTCATCCCGATGCGGGAGGAATATTTAAGGAAGGAGAGACAGGTATGAAGACGCTTAAGTACAGCCGTCAGAGAGAATCCATAAAAAACTGTCTGATGAACCGTACTGACCATCCCACTGCCGACGCCCTTTACCTTTCCATCCGCGAGGAATTTCCAAATATCAGCCTGGGAACGGTTTACAGGAACTTAAAGCTCTTGTCAGAGCTGGGCGAAATAGCGAGATTTTCCTGCGGGGACGGTTCTGAACACTTTGATTATGTGACAGAACCCCACTACCATTTTGTGTGTAAGACCTGCGGGGCTATCATCGATCTTCCCCAGAGCCTGGTGCACAAAACGGAGGAGCTTATGACAGGGCCGGCGCCCGGACGGGTAGACTCCCACACCATTTTCTTTTACGGAGAATGCAGTGAATGTCAACAAAAAATAAAAATTATCTGTTGACAAAAGGTATCAAATATGCTATATTGATATCAGTAACAATTACTATTATCGAAATTAAAAAAATCAAATCATAAAGGAGAAAACACTATGAAGAAATGGGTTTGCACAGTTTGCGGTTATGTTCATGAAGGCGAGACAGCTCCGGAGAAATGTCCGGTATGTAATGCACCGGCTTCCAAGTTCCAGGAGCAGGCAGGCGCTATGAGCTGGGCAGCAGAGCACGTTGTAGGCGTAGCTCAGGGCTCCAGCGAAGATATCATGGCTGACTTAAGAGCAAACTACGAGGGCGAGTGCAAAGAGGTTGGTATGTACCTGGCTATGGCAAGAGTTGCTCACAGAGAGGGATATCCGGAGATCGGCCTTTACTGGGAGAAGGCAGCTTACGAAGAGGCTGAGCACGCAGCTAAGTTTGCAGAGCTTCTGGGTGAGGTTCTTACAGACAGCACCAAGAAGAACCTGGAGATGAGAGTTGAGGCTGAGAACGGCGCAACAGCTGGTAAGTTCGACCTGGCTAAGAGAGCAAAAGCAGCTAACCTGGATGCGATCCATGACACAGTTCATGAGATGGCAAGAGACGAGGCCCGTCACGGCAAGGCTTTCCAGGGTCTCTTAGAGAGATACTTCGGCTAATTATTACAGATAATTAAGGGGGTATCGCAAAATCATCAAATTAGATGATTGAGCGATACCCTCGCTCTATACATAGAAAAATCCGGAAGAAATCCTTTTCATTTGGAACTTCTTCCGGATTTTTGGCATACTTTAAATATTTCTTCCTGTATTTGTTCCACCCCTAGTTTTCAGAGCCAAAATAGAGCCAGTTGGAACCACTATCTGCGCGCCTTCAGCTTCTTCAATATCGCTATAACATCTGGTTGCGTTGGAGTAAATTTGATGCCACGTTTCAACATCCCCATAACTTTTCTCGCTTTTCGCTCAATCTCTCTGGCGGTATGCTCACTGGTCAGCATCAAATGATTTCCGGCAATCGTATATTCCTGTTCTATGTATTCTTCTGTTATCGGGAACATATCCTGTATCAGAAATGCGCTTTCCCGGCTATCGTCCAGCTTAACGATATGGAGAATATCACAAGGTTTCCCTTCTTTTTCCTTCTTCTCCATAATTCGTCTGTATTTGTCAATACGGCTGGACAGTGGTATCATCCAGTATATTCCTATACTTGTATCCTCAAAGCAGTAATAATGCGGTCTGCTTCCCACCTTATTTCCTTTAAGATACGGATCTGTCATATTTTCAAAAAATTTATCTTTGATAATATAAAATCCTGTTTTCCTCATTTATTTGTCCTCATTATGGAAAAAGTCCCTCGCCTTGCGGCGAAGGACTATACTTTCAATCCAACCATTTATATACCGCATATTGGTCAGCGGTAAACTTTCAACCCGACCATTTATATACCACATATCGGTCAGTGGTAAACTTCCTTTGTACCTACATTCTAGCAAGTGCAAAGAGGAAAGTCAATAGTGATACAGAAACAGGATCATTATTAGCACCTATACGTGTATAATATGCATTATCATACATGACAGCGCCATTATCGGATGTCAGTTTTAAAATAATCACAGACTTATTAATAATTAACCATTCTAATCTTACTTCCTAACTGCCCTCGATAACGTTCTGTAATTGGTGTATTTTGTAATTTATCCCTCGCTCTCATTATGCAGCAATCCCTTTTTTCCTTCTTTTAAATTTCTTCCAACTGGAATTCCGCCTGCAGCGCCCTTAACATCTGCGCTTCCCGGCGGTGGCAGGTAAAAATGATCATCTGGCCGTCGTAGGCCGCTGAAAGCCACTTGAGCGCAGTCCGCAGCCGGTCGTCGTCATAAAGCGTAAAGCTGTCGTCAAAGATCAGAGGGAAGGGCTCGCCATCCCCTTGAAGAAGCCTGGCAGCCGCCAGCCGCAGAGCCAGATACACCTGGTCCATGGCCCCGCTGCTGATGCTCTCCAGCGGCACCAGTCTGCTCTTTGTATTCAGAAATACGTTTAAATTTTCATCAATGCTCATGCTGTCATAGATTCCTCCGGTGATCCCGGATACCAGCCTGGACGCCTCCTTATTCAGGTACAGGCCAAAGGAATCCCGGATGGATGAGGACAGCTCCGTCATGGTCTCCTGGGCCATCTCGATGGCCAGGATCTCTTCCCGGACCCGGTCGTTTTCCGCCAGCACCCGTTTTAAGGCCGCGGCCCTGGTCCGGCAGGTGCCAAGATGCTCCAGCTTCTTTTCCAGCTCCCACTGGGTCCTCTGCTGCTTTTCGATCATCTCGCTGCAGTTATTCTGTTTCTCCTGGAGAGAGCTGATATCTTCTGTATATTTATCCAGCGCATGCTCAGACTGGTCCAGCATATCACAAAGCTTTGAAAACTCTGCCATACGGCCATAAAACGCATCCATGGCCTCCGAGGATACGGTTCCGTCTCCCAGATGCCGGGCCAGAAGCTCCGAAAGCTGCGCCCGGGCCTCTTCCATTTTTCTGTCAAAGCGCTTTCCCCGGGCCGTCAGCACCATCGCCAGGACCAGGCCCATTATGGCCCCTCCTCCCCCGGCAATGACAAACGGCAGGAAACGGGAAAGATCTGTGATCCCCAGATATCCGGTCAGAAGGGCGCCGCAGACCGCCAGAAGTATCCCCGCTCCCGCCAAAAGCTTCCGGGACCGTTTTTTACACTCGCGCTCCGCAGTGCAGAAGCTGTCATACAGGGATCTGGCCTTTTCCTCACAGGCCGCCACCGATGACCGGTCTGCAAACTGGCCGTCCGCCAGCACCTGGCGGCTTTTTTTCACCTTTTCAGCCAGAGCTGCCCTCTCCGCCTGGGTATTTTCAATGATCCCCTTTACCTGGGAACGTGTTCTCTGGTAAACAGCCAGCTGGTTTTCATACTGGGGGGAGGAGATCTCCGCATCCACCGCCCGGATCTCCGCCAGCAGCGCCGTATACTCCCTGGATGCATCCGGGACCAGATTGGCCTCCAGGCTCCGCTTCTGGTTTTTCAAAAACGCCGTTGCCTTCGTTATGTTCAGCGATATATTCCCAGTGGTGTTCATGTTGGCGATATAGTTCTTCAGCTCGCCCACCATACCGTCCTCAGTAGCGCTTTTTAACTGGCTGATGCTGATGGTGTTATTATACGTCGTTTCATTGAGGCCTCCCAGGATCCGGTCCATCAGGGCACGGGTGGGCTCCTCCTCCCGTCCCTGGGTCTCGTTGATGATCCTCAGATACCGGTCGTCCTTGCGGAATCTCCGCTCAATGCGGTAGACCACGCCCCCCTGCTCCAGACGCAGCCAGCCCTCGTAGGTCCCACTGTTCTCCCATGGCTCGTACTTAGAATACAGATCATTTCTGGCAGCGCGCCCACGGCCCCGTTCCATTCCAAAGAGCATTCCCCGGATAAAGGTATGAAGCGTGGACTTTCCCGCCTCATTGCGGCCATAGATCACATTGATCCCGTCTGAAAAGGAGATGGTCCGGTCATGGATCTTTCCGAATCCGTTGATATGCAGTTCCAGCAGCTTCATGTTCCCTAACTCCTTTCATCCTTTGTCATCAAAAGCGCATGGATCCCATAATACAGGGCCTTTTTCTCCACCGGGCTCATATTTTCCTTCATTAACGCCTGGATATAAAATCCGATCATATCACTGGGATGGTCGGCAAACAGCGCGTGAAAATCGTACTGGGGCTCCGTTTCATCCAGGATCTCGCTGATATTCCACTGCCCTGCCAGAAGTTCCGGATCAAATTCCGTGTCCGGATCCCGCATGCCCCGGATCCGGAAGCGGTAAATATTGGATGCGCCGCGCTTTTTGATCTCGTCCGCAATGAGCTGGGAAAGCTCGGCATTGGTGGTGGCCGGGGTCACACTGACTACCAATGGGATATACTGGGCCTGGGCGGCAGCCTTGAACTTCAGAGAGGTCACATGGCCGGTGGCGTCGTCGATCTCTCCGGTCAGATAGCCGTGAGGGCCGGTCTCCGTAAGGTCCAGAGGCTCCGGGGAACCTGGATACGCCATCCGGTTTTCCAGAAGCACCGCAGGCTTATGGATATGGCCCAGAGCAATATAGGAAAACGGCAGCGCCGCCAGAGCGTTTTTATCAAAGGGCAGGTGCCTCGCGTCTCCTCCATGGAGCATCAGGATCCTGGTCCGTCGGGAAGCAGATACAGAAAATCCCGCAGTCCTGTCTTCTGTGATCTCCGTCGTATGGTAGCTGAAGCCGTAAACCTCCGTGTTCAGATCCTCAAAATATACGGAGGTCATGGTCTCGTCCATCAGAAACGTTACATTGGGGCACCAGGCAAAGCTCAGAAGCGCTGAGCTTTTGCGGATCCGGTCATGGTTTCCGGCGATGATCACCACACGGGTGCCCGGGATCGTGGAAAACAGGTAGTTGACCTCCTTCAGATCCCTGGCCAGCGGCTGGCGGTGGAACATATCTCCCGAGATCAGAAGAAGATCCGCATGGCTGTCCCGGGCATCCTCGATGATGGCCTGGAAGGTGAGACGGATGGCCTGCTCCCTCTTTTTTCCCCAGGGCCGGTCGCTGTCAGGCACCATCCCCCAGTGGATGTCTGCAGTGTGAATAAATTTCATGGCTGAATCCCCCAATTACCGAGCAGAGACGAAAGGAGCGCAGCAGTCCGTCTGCGCGCTCCCAGTCACTCGTATTTTTTACAGATCACAGTTATTTACAGTACGCGGGAACGGAACCACGTCGCGGATATTGCCCATTCCTGTCAGATACATCACGCAGCGCTCGAAGCCAAGACCAAAGCCGGAATGGCGTACAGAACCGTATTTACGCAGATCCAGATAGAAGCCATAATCCTCTTCCCTTAAGCCCAGCTCCTTCATTCTTCCCAGAAGCTTGTCGTAGCTGTCCTCTCTCTGACTTCCTCCGATGATCTCTCCGATTCCCGGAACCAGGCAGTCCATGGCTGCAACCGTCTTTCCGTCCTCGTTTAGCTTCATATAGAACGCCTTGATCTCCTTTGGATAATCCGTAACGAACACCGGCTTCTTAAAGATCTCCTCTGTCAGATATCTCTCGTGCTCTGTCTGGAGATCGCAGCCCCAGAATACTTTATAATCGAATTTATCGTTATGCTCCTCCAGAAGCTTGATGGCCTCCGTATAGGTCACATGACCAAATTCAGAATTTAATACATGGTTTAACCGGTCTAAGAGTCCCTTATCCACAAACTGGTTGAAGAAATTCATCTCCGCCGGGGCATTCTCCAGAACGTACCGGATCACATACTTTAACATTCCTTCAGCCACGGCCATATTGTCGTTGAGATCTGCAAAGGCCATCTCCGGCTCGATCATCCAGAACTCAGCCGCATGACGGGTGGTGTTGGAGTTCTCAGCGCGGAAGGTGGGTCCAAAGGTATAAACGTTGCGGAAGGCCATGGCATAGGTCTCTGCATTTAACTGGCCGCTTACGGTCAGGTTGGTGGGCTTTCCAAAGAAATCCTGGGAGAAGTCCACGGTTCCGTCATCCTTCTTCGGCACGTTGGCCAGATCCATGGTCGTCACCTGGAACATCTCTCCGGCGCCCTCGCAGTCACTTCCGGTGATCAGCGGCGTATGGACGTAAACAAAGCCCTGCTCCTGGAAATATTTATGGATCGCATAGGCGATCAGGGAACGGACACGGAACACCGCCTGGAACGTATTGGTCCTGGGGCGCAGATGGGAAATGGTCCGTAAATACTCAAAGCTGTGACGTTTTTTCTGCAGTGGATAGTCGGCATTGGAAACGCCCTCCACCAGCACCTGATCCGCCTGGATCTCAAAGGGCTGCTTTGCCTCCGGCGTCGCCACCAGGGTTCCCTTTACGATAATAGCCGCGCCTACGTTTAATTTGGAAACCTCCGCAAAGTTTTCCATTGTATCGTGGTAAACGATCTGAAGGGTATCAAAGCACGTTCCATCATTTAATACGATGAAGCCGAATGCTTTCGAGTCGCGGATGCTGCGGATCCAGCCGCCCACCTGGACCTCTTTGTCCAGATATTTTTCACGGTCGCTAAAAAGCTCCTTAACAGTAGTCAGTTCCATTTTTCTTTCTCCTCAATTCTGTTTCTATAAATAAAAACCAGTTTATGACAGTATATCGTATTTTCAGCGGAGATTCAAGGGGAAGGTGGGAGAATCCTCCGGGAATCATCCTTGTATTTTCACAGCCGTTTTAGTAGAATAGGAAGGAAACCGAAAGACAGCATATGAAATCACATGCTCAAAAGCAAAGGGGCTGGTATCCATGGAGTTATATAACAAGCCAGTACAGGCAGCAGACAGCGGATCCTCTGAGGCGTATTCTGACCAGGGGATGGGGGAATGTTCTGGCTGGCCCTCCAGCCAGGGGCTGGATGAGCTCAGCCAGCAGCTGGTACATATCAACTGCCGGTTCGCGGACCAGAGCGATGACCTCAGCGGAATCACGGATGATATTTTAAAATTGCAGCAGGTATTAAACGCTGTGTGTGAATCCCATGAGAAAAGCAGAGTTTAAATACAAGGCGCGTACAGTGTCGTTGTTGTTTTCAAAATAGTATATATATTATATACAGCAAAATCGATTAAACAGCAGTCTGCCTCTCACGCTATTTTTTGGACTTATTTCTTAATTTTTTATTAATTTCTGTATTCTCCTATACTTCCGATAATTTCTCTTATAAGAAGTATAATGTTCCTCGTAATGCAATTAGGAATTTCAAAAAAGTTTCAAAAAGAAAAAAAGGAGAGTGCATTAATTATGAGAAAGCAGACTAAAATTGCTGCCGTAGTATCCGCAGCAGCTCTGTTAGCATTAGGCGCTTCCATCACATCCTTCGCAGCTGCAAAGGGCACCTGGATGATGGTAGATGGCGAGTGGTACTGCTACGACAAGAATGGCGATGTATATGAGAATACCTTCTGCTCCAGCAATGGTAAGGAGTACTATGTAGGCGACGACGGAATGCTCGTTCGTTCCAGCTGGGTAGAGTATGACGGAGATTACTACTTCGTAAACTCCAGCGGTGCAAAGATCACCAACGACTGGAGATTAACAACACCGTACGAGGACGAGGATGCAGATGAGGAATGGTTCTACTTCCAGTCCACAGGTAAGAGAGCAGACAACAAGAAGATCCTTTACAAGGGAAGCACCTTCTTCTTTGATGCTGACGGTAAGATGCTGACTGGCTGGGTAACAGCTGACGGCAATGATGTTGTGAACGAAGAGAATAATATCAATAAAGATTATACCTTCTACTGCGATGAGACAGGTGCCCGTGTAGAGTCTGGCTGGGTATATACCACAGAGCCGGCTACTGCTGATGATGACGCAGATGCAGACGAGTACTGGTACTACTTAAAGTCCAGCGGTAAGGTTGCAACTGGTAAGCAGGCTAACGTTAAGGGCCAGGCTTTCATCATGGGTAACACTGCTGACAATATGGGCCAGATGCTGACTGGCTGGGTTGCAGCATTCGATAACGATGACGACAACAAGATTGATGCCTACGAGGAAATCGATGGCGAGACAGATGCCCTTCCTGTAAATGCTGAGGGTATCAAGGATGTATACTACTGCTTATACGATGAGGATAAGGCAGATGGTCATGTTCAGAAGAATAAATGGATGAAGACCTGGAAGCCGGAAGAAGCATACGATGAGGACGAGGATGACGACAAATACTGGTACTGGATTGAAAAAGACGGTAAAGTATTTATTCCGGAAACTGTTGATGCAACCGTATATAAATATGGTTTAGGCGATGGCGCTCTTGAGATCAAGAACAGCGGTAACCAGTTTGGCATTGGCAAGAAGAAAATCAACTCCAAGGATTACTTCTTCAATATGGAAGGTGAAATGGTAAACAACTTCATTGATGTTGTTGATACTAAGGATGCTGCTGTAATTGCCAAAGGAATGCATTACTTTGGCGGTTCTGATGATGGTTCCATGAAGACTGGTTCTCAGTCTGTTAAGGATGATAATGGCGATACCTTCAAGTTCTATTTTGGAACTAAGAACTCTGCAACAGAGAACAAGGGTGTTGGTATCACTGGTAACAAGAACAACAAACTGTACTATGAGGGACATCTTGTTGCCGCTGAAGATTACAAGTATCAGACTGTAACATTTGGTGGAAAGACTTTCATCGTAAACCAGAATGGTTCCATCCAGCACTCCGCAGTTGAGTACAAGGAGGACGGCGATGTTCTGATCGATGCTAAAACATCTAAAGTTGGCTACTACACCACTACTGGTTGGGATAAGTACGCTGTAAAAGATGAGTTTGTAGACGGAAACGATGCCAACGGCGAATTAATCGTAAACGTTGAGGAAATCGACGAAACCAGAGTAATGGCTATTACTGGTGTATATGATCCGACTACACCGGATGACGCTTCTCCGAGTGACGCTCAGTAATTCGGATATCTGATTCCAAAAGAAATTCTAATTGCAACACACGGACGGGAAACAATTCCCGTCCGTTTTGCTATTTCAAAAATTCTGATGAATTCCGGATAATCTTCAAACAAACTTCCAATCTGTTAAATATAGGATATTTTTATTTTATGTATTATATATGCTTGCAGTATCAACAAAATGATAGTATAATGTCGAATTGTAATGTCGTATCGTGTTGATAGAAAGAGTACTATATAAAAGTGGGAACACCGGTGAAAATAGTTAGCGGTGTATTTTCCTTTGCTATTTTATTCTGCTAATGAGAGTAAATTTTATATTAGGATCAATGACCACATTACTATTAAAAAGGAAGTTCAAGCAAATGAAAAATTATAGACAATTAATTCATGAAGATATTAGAAACTTAGGAATTGCAGATAACTTTTTAGGGGAGGAATGCCTGTACCTGGCTTTGGATATCTTAAAGGATAATCCGATGCGTTTATGCTGTATATCAAAATCTATGTATTTCGACATGGCCGACGCCATGGATACAACAACCATATGTATTGAAAGGAATTTAAGGACCTTTATCGCTAAATTATGGAAAACGGATAATCATAGATATCTGGATAAAATCGCGGGCCGTCATTTAGTTTCAAAACCGACCAATAAAGCATTCCTTGATATGATGCGGTTATATTGGTGTGAGGGCGACGAGGACGAAGAATAAAACAGAATCTTATTAAGACTATGGAGGCGCTCTGAGAGGGGCGTCTCTGTTTTTATAGGAATTGTTTGCTGCGGGAGGCTGTTTCTGTCCCATTTACTTAGAATGTACGGTCTAGTTGAATAAAGGGCAACCAAGAAAATCATCCTGGATGTGTGATAGCAAAGGGGCTGTCGGTTAATACCGATTTTTTCCCCGGATAACAAAAGAATGAGACA
>ENA-UONQ01000145-UONQ01000145.1-human-gut-metagenome-genome-assembly--contig:-CS26-NODE-145-length-101622-cov-32.115421_pt1 | contig 101622 bp, 90 predicted proteins | sample MGYA00242460_ERZ724007 | MGnify/ENA metagenome assembly ERZ724007
CCTACTCTACACGAATGACTTGTGAGAGGACGCTTATATTTGCCCAATTTACGCTTGAATTGCACCACAGAATCTGCAATTTACGTTATGGAACTCACGGTTAGGGGATGAGTGCCTATAAAGGAGGTGACGACAAAATGCAGTCATTTTCAATGTCTTGTGATTCATCGATGATAAAGGGTACACCTCCCAGAGCTTAAACTATGATTACTGCTGCTCGTAACATGGATTGACGGATTTTGAGATTGAATTTCTATGGAGTGTATATTCAAAATATTGCAGTTTCATAACTCATGAGATAATGAATGTAAAATGGACGAATATTGTTTTCGTTTTGCGTTATGGAGATGAAACTCTCCATTTGTGGAAGCCTCTGCTGAACACAAATGATCAGAGAGGTTCATCGCAATGTTTAACGCAACGAAACACAATATTCGTCCATTTCACATTCATGTTTTCGTAAACATGTCAGACTGCAATATTTTGTTCATAATCTAAATTATAAAATTCAATCTAAAAATCCGTGCCACCACCTACAGGCGGCAGTTCATAAGTTAAACTCCGGTTATCCCATAATTACTTTGACGTGAACTTCTTTTTTGGCTGCATCCACAGGAATGAGATTGCCCTCAATTACATTGCCATCCACGGTAACGGAAGCAACACCTTTTTCTACATGATTCGGGTTTTCAACCTCAATGTGGTAAGTCGTGCCACGGAAATCACGTTTTGCGGTGAAGCCGTCCATAAAGGAAGGAATACAAGGATCTACGATCAAACCATCATAATCAGGGCGGATACCGAGGATATACTGGGAAGCATTTAAGAATGTCCATGCAGCAGTACCGGTCAGCCAGCTATTTTTTGCCTCTCCGAAGTTTGGAGCGTCTTTACCGGCAATCATCTGGGAGTATACATATGGCTCTGTGCGATGAATTTCACTGATATCTTCGATATATGCCGGACAGGTTCTTGTGTAGACCTGCCATGCACGGTTTCCACGGCCAACAACAGTTTCTGCAATGGAGATCCATGGGTTGTTGTGACAGAAAATACCGGCATTCTCTTTGTATCCTGGTGGATAAGAAGAGATTTCACCGAGCTCAACATGATATCTGTGATAAGGTGGCTGCAATAATACAATACCGTATTTGGTATCCAGATATTTTTCAACAGATTCCATTGCTTTTAAGCAGTTGCCTTCTTTTAAGCCAATCTCTGCCATGACACAGAAGCCCTGTGGCTCAATGTAAATCTTGCCATCTTCGCATTCTTTGGATCCGATTTTGTTTTTATAATGATCGTATGCACGCAGGAACCACTCTCCGTCCCAGCCGGCATCCAAAACTGTTTTCTCCATATCTGCAATGGCTTCTTCTGCAAGAGCAGCCTCCTCAGCCATGCCACGGTGTCTGCAGATTTCCACGTAATCTTTTCCATAGCGGACGAACATTCCGGCAATGAAAACAGATTCTGCATTAGGACCTTCCGATGGTCCGAAGGTCTGGAACGATTCGCCTGGCTCTGTAGAGAAGCAGTTTAAGTTCAGACAGTCATTCCAGTCAGCACGTCCGATCAGCGGAAGTTTGTGTGGACCACGGTGTTCCATGGTATAGTGGAAGGATCTTCTCAAGTGTTCCATAAGATCCGTTGCCTTGGAATCATCGTTGTCGTATGGTGTGCGCTCATCCAGAATGGAGTAGTCTCCGGTTTCTTTGATGTAAGCTGCAGTTCCGGCAATGAGCCACAGTGGGTCATCGTTAAAACCGCTTCCGATATCAGAGTTCCCTTTTTTGGTGAGTGGCTGGTACTGATGATAAGCACTGCCGTCTTCAAACTGTGTGGAAGCGATATCTAAAATTCTCTGACGTGCGCGGTCTGGAATCAGATGAACAAAGCCCAAAAGATCCTGACAGGAATCACGGAATCCCATTCCACGTCCGATGCCGGATTCGTAATAGGAAGCGGAACGGCTCATATTAAAGGTTACCATACATTGATACTGGTGCCAGATGTTTACCATGCGGTCAAGCTTTTCCTCTTTGGAAGAAACAGTAAAATGGCTGAGTAGTTTTTCCCAGTAAGCTTTCAGATCGGCAAGTGCATGGTCTGCTTTTTCTGTTGAGTTGAATTTTTCTAATAATTTTTCAGCAGGAGTGCGGTTGATGATACCATCTTCCGGTCTGCCAACCCATTTTTCTGATGCCGGATTTTCCACATAACCGAGAACAAACACATAAGTTCTGGATTCGCCCGGGGCAAGGGTTACATCTAACTGATGGCTGCCGACCGGAGCCCAGCCGCTTGCAACAGAATTTTTGCAGGAGCCGGATACGACAACTTCAGGAGCCGAATTTTCACCATATGCACCAAGAAATGCATCACGACTTGTATCAAATCCGGCAATCGGAGCATTGACGGCGTAAACAGCGTAATGGTTTCTTCTTTCCCGGTACTCGGTTTTATGATAGATGGCGGAACCATGGATCTCAACCTCTCCGGTGGAGTAGTTACGCTGGAAGTTTGTCATATCGTCCATTGCATTCCAGAGACAGAACTCTACATAGGAAAAAATGGAAAAATGTTTTTCTTCTTTACTGTGGTTGGTCATGGTCAGCTTATTGATCTCGCAGGTGCTTCCAATTGGAACGAAGTCTGTCAGCTCTGCGGCAAGATCATTTTTGCTTCCTTTAAAAATGGAATAACCGATACCGTGATGACATTCATAGGAATCCAGATCAGTCTTGGTTGGCATCCAGCCCGGATTCCAGATGGTATTTCCTTCTTTAATATAGTAGTAATGTCCGTTGCTGTCTCCGGGAACATTGTTGTAACGGTATCTGGTAAGACGTAACAGCTTTGCATCTTTATAAAAGCTGTAGCCGCCGCATGTGTTTGAAACTAATGAAAAGAAATCTTCACAGCCTAGGTAATTAATCCAAGGCAGTGGTGTTTTTGGGGAAGTGATGACATACTCTTTTGCATTATCATCGAAATATCCGAATTTCATATAAATCCTCCTTGTTTTGCGAAGCAAAATGTCTGCTATGCGTGCATAGCATGCGTCCTTACAGGAGCAACGCCCAGCAAGCTGTGCAGGATTTGGCCTCCTTGTTTTGCATATTACTTAACGAAAACGATTAAGTAAATATTCCTTATATAAAATTATATCTTGCAGAATTATAAAAATCAACAAAAAATCCTTTGAAATAAGCAAAAACAGCACTTTTAACAAAAATTACAACCTAATATAGAAGAAAGCAACAAAAGAAGGTTAAGCTGGATAATTAAGCTTGAAATACGAAAACGTATAAGGTTTTGCTGCAAAAACTGTTAAAAAACAGAAAGAATCATAAAAAATGCACAAAAAATCAGAAATAAAAATGTAAAATTAGCCGAAATGTCAAAAAAGTATTGCAATCCACTTGCATAAGAGCTATATTAAAAGTGCGAAAACGATTAAGTAAAAACTTCGAAAGACTTAAGTAACTAGACAACAGGTCATACATAATAAAGTCTGGAAGAAGTACCTGGAGGATTCAATGGTATCTTTAAAAACAATTGCCGAAAAGTGTGGAGTATCAACTGCCACCGTCAGTAAGGCATTAAATGATCAAAAAGATATCAGTGAAGAGACAAAGAGTCGTATCCGGACGGTAGCAGAGCAATTAGGATATTTCCCGAATGCAGCAGCAAGATCACTTAAGACCAACCATTCATACAACCTCGGAGTTCTATTTGAAGAGGAAGCAGGAAGAGGTTTACAGCATGAATATTTTTCAGGAGTATTAAATGGTCTGAAAGTTCAGGCGGAGAAGCAGGGTTATGACATTACATTTATCAATACCTGTTTTGAAAACCGGAAGATGTCTTATCTGGAACATTGCAAATACCGGAATTTTGAAGGAGTTGCAATTGTGTGTGCGGATTTTAACGACCCTGGTGTCATGGAACTGATGAATAGCGAAGTACCGGTTGTCACCATTGACTACCTGCATCACAACTGCACGGCGGTCAGCTCGAACAACATTCAGGGCATGGAAGATCTGGTCAGATATATTTATTCTCAGGGACACAGGAGGATCGCTTACATCCACGGACAGCAGAATGGTTCGGCAGTTACCAAAGACCGGTTGACAAGTTTTTACCGGACAATGGATGAACTGAAGCTGGAAGTCCCGGATGAGTACATCCGTACAGCAGGTTACCTGGAGACAAGGGAAGCGGCAAAACAGACGAAGGAACTTCTGAATCTGGAAAATCCGCCAACCTGTATCATTTATCCTGATGACACCGCACTGATCGGTGGAAGAAATGTCATTATAGAGATGGGACTTCGGATACCAAAAGACATTTCGGTAGCAGGATACGACGGAACAAGGATGTCACAGCTTTTGCATCCGAAGCTTACCACAATTAAGCAGGACACAGAAGAGATTGGCAGAGAGGCTGCAAAACGGCTGATCGGTTCCATTGAAAAACCAAAAACAACTCTCTTAGAGAGAGTCGTTATAGAAGGAATCCTCATACCGGGACAATCGGTAGGAAAGATTCCGGAACAAAAATAACAATGTAAACAAGGCGGAAGCCAAAAAATTAAGGAGGAGGGTTTTCTATGAAAAAGAAAATCATTAGCGCATTATTATGTGTATCCATGGTAGCAACTATGGTAGCAGGATGTGGTGGGTCATCAGACACAACATCCGCAGACAACAGCAACTCAGGTGTAGCAGCAACGGCAACAGAATCTGGATCTGATGCAGCGGAGACAGATACAACAGGTGATGAGGGAAAAGTTTTCAACATTTATTGCTGGAATGAAGAGTTTAAGAGCCGTCTGACAGATCACTATCCTGGATATGAGGAAGTGGATGCCACAACTGGTAAGATTGGGGATGTTACCGTAAAATGGAACATCACACCAAGTGATGACAACGCATATCAGAACAATCTGGATGCAACATTATTAAAACAGGAATCAGCAGCAGCCGATGACAAGATTGACTTATTCTTAGTAGAAGCTGACTACGCACTGAAATATGTCGATACAGATTATACAATGCCGATCGCAGATCTTGGAATTACAGATGCAGACCTTGCAAACCAGTATCAGTATACAAAAGATATCGTTACAGATTCTAACGGTGTATTAAAAGGTGTTTCATGGCAGGGCTGCCCGGGCGTATTATTCTATAACCGTGATGCAGCAAAAGAAGTTCTTGGAACAGACGATCCTGACGAAGTTCAGAAATATGTTTCAGACTGGGATACTTTCAATGATACAGCAGAGACAATGAAAGCTGCCGGATACAAGATGACATCTTCTGTCAATGATACTTACCGTGTATACTCTAACAACGTTACTTCTAAATGGGTAGAAGATGGCAAGATCAATATTGATGATAACATTATGAAATGGGTATCTGATTCAAAAGAGCTTTATGATGCAGGCGAGACAGAGACATATGAACTCTGGGGCGATGACTGGAAGAAAGGTTTCTATCCGGAAGGAAAAGTATTCTGCTACTTTGGACCGGCATGGTTCGTGAACTTCTCTATGGCAGCCGACACCGAAGGATCTATCGGTTACAACGGTGGATGGGGCGCTACACCAGGACCTCAGGGATTCTATTGGGGCGGTACATGGATCTGTGGAGCAACAGGTACAGATAACGCAAGTCTTGTAAAAGATATCATCTTAAAGATGACAACAGACGAGACGATCATGAAAGATATCGTAGTAAAAGATGATGACTTCGTTAACAATAAACCAGCTATGGAAGCAATGGCAGCAGATACAAGCTACCAGAGTAAAGTATTAGGCGGACAGAACCCATTGTCTATGTACTGTGCAAGTGTAGAAAAACTTGATTTAAGCAACCTTTCTGCATACGATCAGGGATGTAACGAAGAGTTCCAGAACGCTATGAAGAACTACTTTGAAGGCAATGCTTCACTTGATGATGCACTTGACTTATTCTACAAAGCAGTTGTTGAGAAATATCCGGACTTAACATACTAAAATAATAAGCCGCGCCTGCCAGACCGGCGGGTGCGGCTATCTTTATACCTATCTCCGGACGGAGAGAAAGCAGTCAGCGGCGTAAAGCGCAGAGCTGACAGCAGATTTGCACAAAAAGATGTCCGTGAAGGGATGCTGTGAACTCTGTGAAAAATAAAAAGAAGGGGGCAAGAGGCGTTATGAAGAAGAAAAGCAGTAAAGCAGTCAGATATAACAAATGGGGTTACATTTTTCTGATTCCTTTTATTCTGGTGTATGTTGTATTCCAGCTTATACCACTGTTTAATACCATTTATAACAGCTTTTTTGAAAATTATTTATCGGGTCTGACACAGATCGGACCTAACTTTGTGGGACTGGAGAACTACAAAACGCTGTTTACACAGGGCGATATCTGGATTTACGCAAAGAATACCATGATTTTATGGATCATGTGTTTTGTGCCACAGATTATTTTGTCATTACTGTTAGGTGCATGGTTTTCTGATGTGCGTTTGAAATTAAAAGGAAGCAGATTTTTCAAGACCGTGATCTATCTGCCAAACCTGATCATGGCATCCGCATTTTCCATGTTGTTCTTTACACTGTTCTCAGATGGTGGACCGATCAACTCGATTTTAATGCAGATCGGAATCATTTCAGAGCCATATAAGTTTCTGGCAAACACAGGAAGTGCGAGAGGGCTGATCGCCCTTATGAACTGCCTGATGTGGTTTGGTAATACGACTATTCTTTTAATGGCAGGCATGATGGGTATCGATACTTCCCTATTTGAAGCGGCAGAAGTGGATGGAGCAACTTCCACACAGGTATTCTACAAAATTACATTACCGCTGCTCCGGCCGATTTTAGTATATGTTGTGATCACATCGCTGATCGGTGGATTACAGTTATTCGATGTACCACAGATTTTGACCAATGGTACCGGTGATCCAATGAGATCGACCATGACATTGATCATGTTCTTAAATAAACATCTGTACAGCAAGAACTACGGAATGGCTGGTGCAGTATCCGTAATCCTGTTCATCATCACCGCAATTTTAAGTCTTATTGTCTTTAAGGTAACTGGAAACGATAAGAGAAAAGCATGAGTAGAATAGAAAGGTGAGGTGTTATTATGAACGAAAATAAAAATCTGAAAAAAGGACTTGGAATCCATGCAAGAAGATTTATCGCTTATATAGTCCTGATTCTTGTTACATTTGCCTGCCTGTTCTGGTTCTATGTGCTGTTCATTAACGCGACCAGATCGAACGGTGAACTGCAGGCCGGATTTACACCACTGCCAAGCACACATCTGCTGGAAAACTGGAACAATCTGGTACACGGAACACTTCCGGTATGGCAGGGTATGATAAATAGTCTGATCGTATCGGTACTGTCAGCAGCGTTATGTACTTATTTTTCAACCATGACAGCTTATGCGATCCATGCATATGATTTTAAACTGAAAAAATACATCTATGCATTTATCTTAGCAGTTATGATGATCCCTACACAGGTAACTGCACTTGGATTTGTAAAATTAGTCGGTACATTAAAAATGGAAGATACATTTATCCCTTTGATCGTCCCAACGATCGCTGCACCGGTCACATTCTTTTACATGAAACAGTACATGGAAAGTACATTGCCGGTATCTCTGATCGAGGCAGCCAGAATTGATGGTTCCGGTGAGTTCCATACATTTAACAATATTGTACTTCCATTAATGAAACCTGCCATTGCAGTACAGGCAATCTTTACATTTGTAAGCAGCTGGAATAATTATTTTGTACCGGCTTTGATCTTACACAATGACAAGAAAAAGACACTGCCAATCTTAATCGCACAGCTTCGTGCAGCTGACTGGCTGAAGTTTGATATGGGTCAGGTTTATGTGATGATCGCATTTTCTATCTTCCCAGTTATTATCATTTATCTGATCTTATCCAGACACATCGTACAGGGTGTTGCCCTCGGCAGTGTAAAAGGATAAATTAGAATATAGCTACAAATGAAAAAACCTTCCCTGAGAACCGTCGTGATTCCCCATATCACGGCGGTTCTCCTTTGATGTAGCAGAAAAAGATTACAATATTAAAAAACATCAGAAAAATTATCTGAAATAATCAAACATAGGCTCTTTTTTTCCAGTTGCTAATGTGCTATAATAGGCACAGATTTTGGAAAAAAAGAAATGGTTGAGAAGTGAATCTGCACAATCCTTTCAGAACGGAGGAAGACATGACAGAAGGCGGTTTTTTAGTTTTCATGGGAATTTTATTACTTTTGGTTGTCATCGTTGTTGTGATAGCGGTTGTTTCATCTGTGGCAGGTGCGGCAGCAGCAATCGTTGATGATGAAGACAGCGAAGATGAATAGAACAGGGTGAGAACAGAATAGTGGGGCGGTACTTTTGTGCCAGTCCCCTTTTTGCAGGTCTTATGGATACTGCGAAATGTCCCGAGATCGAATCATAAGAAAGGAGACAGAGATTATAATGCAGTTACTTACATTTTTGTTAAATGGAGTGAAGTTTGGTATTCCTGTCAATGATGTGGAATCCATTGAAACAAGAATGAATGTGGTGAATATTCCAAATTCACTGCCACAGGTTCATGGGATCATGAATCTGCACGGAGAAGTTATTGCAGTGTACAGTCTGGCAGAACAGTTTCATTATCCGGAACAGGAAATCAACAATATCATCGTTGCATCCATGAATGGTACAAAGATTGGGCTTGAGGTTGGAAACGTGGATGAGATTATTGATGTCCCGGATGAGAAGGTTATTTCCATGCCAGTCATTATGAAAGCAGTAGAAAATTGTTTTGATGAGGTTGCTTCCTATGCAAAAGAACTGATCGTTCTGATTGAGGTATCAAAGCTGATGCCGGAAGCAGAGCAGCAGGCAATACAGAAACTGGTAGAACAACAGTCATAAACAAAAAAGAGTAAAGCCTCTGTTATTATATATTGGAAAGATACAGTCTCGTGGGATGGAGTACCGATAGGTACTCCATTTTTGCGTAAATAGGAAATTTTGTTCCATTTCTAAAAAAATTCTAAATTCTGTCCGATTTTCCTTGCATTTTGATGAGAGAGAAGTAAACTGATTTTTGCCGACCGGTCGGTTTTGGCTTGCGGGAATGCAATAGCCAATCAGACATATAATTTTTCAGGAGGAACGAGAATGATCCCAAAGTATAGTGTAAAACGTCCGTACACAGTGTTAGTGGCTGTTGTACTGGTGATCGTTTTAGGAGTTGTTTCGCTGACGAGGATGACAACAGATCTGCTGCCGGCAATGAATCTGCCGTATGTGATCGTTGTCACAACAGATGTGGGGGCAAGTCCGGAGGAAGTGGAAAAGGATGTGACATCGCCAATCGAAGCGGCAATGGCAACGACTTCCAATATTAATAACGTAAGTTCCATGTCCTATGATAACTATTCTATGGTTATTTTGGAGTATGAGCAGAGCACGAACATGGATTCTGCTATGATTGAGATTCAGCAGCAGCTGGATCAGTTGACCGGACAGTTCCCGGATTCAGCGGGCTCACCGGTCATTATGCAGATCGATCCGGATATGATGCCGGTCATGATCGCATCTGCGGATGTGGATGGTATGGATCAGGCAGAGGTATCTAATTATGTGGACAATGAATTATTACCACTGCTTGAGAGTATCGAGGGTGTGGCATCTGTGACGGCAACAGGAGTGCTTGATACGGATCTTCAGGTCACTATGAACCAGGAGAAAATAGATGCTTTAAACGAACAGATTCTGAGCAAAATAGATGCCCAGTTTACAGATGCACAGGCAGAGTTAGACAAGGCATCTTCCCAGATCGACAGTGGGAAAAAGAAGCTTTCCGATAGTGAAAAAGAGATGGGAAGCCAGCTTGGAGCAGGTGAAAATGAGATCATTAATAATAAAATCCAACTGTTTAACACCGAAGCAGATCTGACCACACAATTATCAGATCTTCAGAAATCACAGTCGTCCATGGATGGTGCAATCAAGTCGTTACAGTCAGCTTATGATGGAGCAACGCAGTTACAGAGCGCGATTGACGGTTTACAGAAAGCAAAAGACGGTGTCAGCCAGGCGAAGAGTGGGGCAAAGCAGTTATATCAGGCGCACGATGGTGTAATGGCAATTTTAACAGCAAAAAATCCAATGACAGGTGCAGACATGACAGTGGAGGAAGCGCTTGCAGCAGCGGTTCAATATGGTCAGATGACACAGGAACAGGCGAATCAGTTGGAAACAGTGATTTCAACTTTACAGGCAGATCCTAAAATGTTAGAAGCATATAAAAATGCGGCCAGCGAATCCGATTTCATCGCATACATGGAATCCACAGCCATTGCCCAGATCAATGCACAGGCAGGGACTTCCTATACAAGTGAGAGTGACATTGCCAGCCAGATCGTGACATTACAGTCCAAACTGGATGATATCAATGTGATGCTGATGAGTCAGGCATCCTCTTTTGCAGATGCAGGTGTGACGCTGACTTCTTACAAAGACATTCCGGCTGCAATCTCAAAATTGAGTGAGAGCAAGACACAGATTGCGGCGGGAATCGCGACAATCGAGTCCGCCCAGACACAGGTGGCAGACGGTAAAACATCTTTAGATGACGCATTAGTGACTTTAAATGAATCCCAGATATCCGGTATCATGGAGATGAGCAAGGGATATGCGGATCTTGCTGTTGCAGCAAATAAGATCGAAGAGGGACAGAGCCAGTTAGATGATGCAAAAGAGCAGGCAAAAGATTCAGCGGATCTGAACACGATCCTTACAATGGATACCTTAAAAAATCTTCTGACAGCACAGAACTTCTCCATGCCGGCAGGTTATGTGACAGAGGGGAACGAGCAGTATCTGGTGCGAGTCGGAGATGAGGTGACATCCAAAGCAGATCTTGAAAATCTCGTTCTGATGGATCTTGGTATGGATGGTATCGAACCGGTCAGACTGTCAGATGTGGCAGATATCGAATACATTGACAATTCCGGAGATTCCTATTCCAAAGTGAATGGAAATCCGGCGGTAATGCTTTCGATTGAAAAGCAGACCGGCTATTCCACCGGAGATGTGACAGACCGGTTATTGGATAAATTTGACAGTTTGGAAAAAGAAAATACAGCGTTACATTTGAGCGTTCTCATGAATCAGGGTATTTACATTGACATGATCGTGAAATCAGTCGTAGAAAACATGATCGTGGGAGCCATCCTTGCAATTATTGTATTGTTATTATTCTTAAAAGATATGAAACCTACACTTGTAATAGCATGTTCCATTCCGCTCAGTGTTGTTTTTGCAGTGGTACTGATGTACTTTACGAATATTACGTTAAACATTATTTCACTGTCGGGTCTGGCGCTCGGAATTGGTATGTTGGTGGATAACTCCATTGTCGTGATCGAGAACATCTATCGATTGCGGGGAGAGGGGTATTCCATCCGGAAAGCAGCCGTGGAAGGCGCTTCACAGGTGACAGGAGCAATCATAGCTTCCACACTTACAACCATCTGTGTATTTGCACCGATTATTTTTACAGAGGGTATCACAAGACAGTTATTTGTTGATATTGCGCTGACAATTGCATTTACGCTTGCAGCCAGCCTGCTCGTGGCATTGACTTTCGTGCCGATGATGGCAGCAGGATTATTAAAAAATACAAAAGAGATCAGGCATAATTTCTTTGACAAAGTAAAAGAGGTTTATGGAAAAATTTTAGCTGTATGCCTGCGTTTCAAGCCAATCGTATTTATCGCGGTGATCGTTTTGCTGGGAACAAGTGTTGTGGCAGCATTCTCCAGAGGATATTCTTTCATGGATATGAATATGGAGACGAACCAGATCAGTGCGACGATTTCAGCAAAAGAGGATGAGACGCTTACTTTTGATGAACTGACAGAAATGGCAGACGAAGTCGTGGAAAAAGCATTGACGATTGATGGTATTGAGACCATTGGTGCCATGGCAGGTGGAAGTGCTCTTTCCATGATGGGAGGAAGTTCTACAGACAGTATTTCCATGTATATGATTCTGGATGAAGAATCTGAAGTGAGCAGTGCAGATGTAATCGAACAGTTGGATGAACTGACAAAAGACATGGACTGCGAAGTTACAACAGACACCTCCGCTTCTGATATGACATCACTTATGGGAAGTGGACTGACGATCAATGTAAAAGGAAATAATCTTGACAAACTGCAGGAACTTGCAGGCGAGGTTGCAAAAGTCGTAGAGAACACCGAGGGAACTGTGGATGTGGATGATGGACTTGCCAATACGACACCGTCTTTCACCATTTCTGTAGACAAGGAAAAAGCTGCGAAATATGGCATGACCGTTGCACAGGTATTCCAGCTTGTTTATGGGGAGATGACATCGTCAACCTCCGCAACAACGATCTCTACCGATGTAAATGAGTATCAGGTTTACGTACAGAGCGAGGAACAGTCCGATGTTACATTGGCTGATATCAAAAACCTGACCTTCACTTATACAGACAGAGAAGGAAACGAGACAGAAACAGCACTTTCTGATATTGCACAGTTTGAGGAAGGTTACACCTTAGGAACGATCAACCGTGATGCGCAGACCAGATATATCAGTGTGACCGCAGGAGTGGATGATGACCATAATGTCAGTCTGTTAAGTAATGAGATCCAGAAAGAGTTAGATAAGATCGATCTGCCGGAAGGATACTCCATTGAGATGGCAGGTGAGGACGAGATGATCGCAGATGCGATGAATCAGTTGTATCTGATGCTTCTTTTGGCAGTTATCTTCATTTACCTTGTCATGGTAGCACAGTTCCAGTCACTGTTGTCGCCGTTTATCATTATGTTTACAATCCCGCTGGCATTTACAGGCGGTCTGTTCGCACTTTACTTTACCGGCAACGAAGTCAGCGTTGTGGCAATGATCGGATTTGTCATGCTTGCCGGAATTATCGTAAATAACGGTATCGTTATGGTAGACTTTATCAACCAGCTCCGCCGTGGCGGAATGGAGAAAAAAGACGCCATTATCGAATCCGGAAAAACGAGACTCCGTCCGATCCTTATGACCGCACTCACCACGATCCTGTCCATGTCCACGATGGCAGTCGGACTTGGAGAAGGTTCAGAAATGATGCAGCCAATGGCGATCGTAACGGTTGGCGGTTTGTTATATGGTACACTGTTAACTCTGATCGTTGTTCCATGTATTTATGATGCATTTAACCGTAATAAGAGCATGGTCGAGGAGGACTTATAATGGACGAGCAGAAACTGATACAGGATCCATCACAGAAAGTGCTTGCCATGTATCAGGCAGTCATTGAGTTCATTAATGAAGGTTGTGATATCAATACTTTAAAAGTAGCTGATATCACAGGCCGGGCAGGCATTGGAAAAGGAACGGCATACGAATATTTTTCTTCAAAGGAAGAGATAATCTCTTCTGCAATTTTATATTATGTGAAAGTGTGCTTTGAAAAACTGCAGGTAATTTCTACAGATAACAGAACGTTTCAACAGAAAATTAACGAGGTCATGGATTTTATTGATGAGCATGTAAAAGAAAAGCAGGGTGTCTTTTTCCTGATAAAAATGGTATTGGAATCATACGAGATACCAAAGAATCTGAAAGATGAGTATGAGCGTATGAAACAGCAGTGCTGTGATAAGGAGAAAAACGAGATTATCGACTGCATTGTGGAGGAGGGTGTCCGCGAAGGTCTGATCCGGGAGGAGAATGTTTTCCTGCGAAGAGCCGCGGTCGAAACCCAGCTTTCGGTCTATTTTATGTACCGCATCGCAGCAGAGAAAAAAATCGAACTTGACCTGGAGGCAGATTCTTTGAGAGAATATGTCTATCAGAATCTGTTGAAATTATTAGGATAGGAAGAAGGAATGAATATGTTAACATTTTTATTTATCGTGCTAATGCTGGGCGTTTTTGGAAAACTGCTTGTTTTTGCAATCAAGGCAACATGGAGCATTACCAAGATTATTGTTAATATTGTATTTTTGCCATTAGTCATTATTGGATTATTTGTGAGTGGTCTGGCATATGCAGCGCTGATCGTACTTGCAATTGTAGGAATTGTTTCACTGATCAAAGATCACATGTAAAAACTGATCAAAGATCACGTGTAAAAAATCAGTTGACAAATGCCACTTTAGCTTTTATGATGAAAAAAGATATAAAAAGGTGATGAGAAAGAGGAGTACACACAGACACCTGAAAGAGAATGACATTCACCGGCTGAGAGATGTCACCAGAACATGTTGTGTGGAAGGTAGCTTTTGAACCGTCGCGCAGAACCTGTCTGTTGCAGATAAGTGGCAGAACTTGCAAGTTGATCATGCGGAGAAAATTTTCGTATATCGCCAGAAGCAGTCAGAAGTAAGCGAGAACGAGTTGTCCCCGTTACCGGACAGTGGCTTAGGAATGAGCCGGCAGAGATATGTTGTTTTTACAACATAACAAAGGTGGTACCGCGTTGACACGCCCTTTGCATCCGTATGGATGTGAAGGGCTTTTATTTTTTTAAGAAAGGAAAAAGACAAATGAAGGAATTAGCAAAGACCTATGACCCGAAGGGCATTGAAGAACGTCTCTATAAAAAATGGGAAGACAACGGTTACTTCCATGCAGAAGTAGATCGCAGCAAGAAACCATTCACCATTGTGATGCCTCCACCAAACATTACCGGACAGCTTCACATGGGACACGCATTAGACAATACCATGCAGGATATTTTGATCCGCTACAAGAGAATGCAGGGTTACAATGCATTATGGCAGCCTGGAACAGACCACGCTTCCATTGCAACCGAAGTAAAAGTCATCCAGTCCTTAAAAGAAAAAGGAATCGACAAGGCAGATCTTGGAAGAGAAGGTTTCTTAGAGAAATGCTGGGAGTGGAGAGAGGAATACGGTAACCGTATCATCAACCAGTTAAAGAAAATGGGATCTTCTGCTGACTGGCAGAGAGAACGTTTTACCATGGATAAAGGATGTTCTGATGCCGTACAGGAAGTTTTTATTAAATTATATCAAAAAGGATATATCTACAAGGGTTCCCGTATCGTAAACTGGTGCCCGGTTTGTAAGACATCCATTTCCGATGCGGAGGTAGAGCATGAGGAGCAGGACGGATTCTTCTGGCATATCAACTACCCGGTAGTTGGCGAGGAAGGAAGATTCGTTGAGATTGCGACGACAAGACCGGAGACTTTATTCGGAGATACCGCTGTTGCTGTAAACCCGGATGATGAGAGATACAAAGACATCGTTGGAAAAATGTTAAAACTTCCGATGACAGACCGTGAGATTCCGGTGATCGCTGATCCATATGTAGACAAAGAGTTTGGAACCGGATGTGTGAAGATCACACCAGCCCATGACCCGAACGACTTTGAGGTTGGAAAACGCCACAACCTGGAAGAGATCGTTGTCATCAATGACGATGCAACCATGAACAAGTTAGCAGGAAAATATGAGGGAATGGACCGCTACGAGTGCAGAAAAGCATTAGTAAAAGATTTAGAGGAAGCAGGACTTTTAGTAAAAGTTGTTCCACATTCCCACAACGTAGGTACACATGACCGCTGCGGCACAACCGTTGAACCAATGATCAAACAGCAGTGGTTCGTGAAAATGGACGAGATGATCAAACCGGCAGTTGAAGGCGTTAAGAACGGAGAGATCCAGTTACTTCCAAAACGTATGGAGAAAACATACTTCAACTGGACAGATAACATCCGTGACTGGTGTATTTCCAGACAGTTATGGTGGGGACACAGAATTCCGGCATACTATTGTGATGAGTGTGGTGAGATGGTTGTTTCCAAAGAAGCACCTCACAAGTGCCCGAAATGTGGATGCACCCATATGACTCAGGATCCGGATACCTTAGACACCTGGTTCTCCTCTGCATTATGGCCATTCTCCACACTTGGCTGGCCGGAAAAAACAGAAGATTTAGATTACTTCTATCCAAATGATGTTTTAGTAACCGGATATGATATTATCTTCTTCTGGGTAATCCGTATGATTTTCTCCGGTTACGAGCAGATGGGCAAAGCACCATTCCATACCGTATTATTCCACGGTCTGGTACGTGACTCCCAGGGACGTAAGATGAGTAAGTCTCTTGGAAATGGTATCGATCCGTTAGAGGTTATTGACAAATACGGTGCTGACGCACTTCGTCTGACACTGATCACAGGCAATGCACCTGGTAACGATATGCGTTTCTACTGGGAGAGAGTAGAGTCTTCCAGAAACTTTGCCAATAAAGTATGGAATGCTTCCCGTTTCATCATGATGAACTTAGAGGGCGCAGAGATCAAAACCCCTGCTCTCGATGAATTAAAGGCAGCCGACAAATGGATTTTATCCAGAGTGAACACACTTGCAAAAGATGTGACAGAGAACATGGATAAATTCGAGATGGGTATCGCCGTACAGAAAGTTTATGACTTTATCTGGGATGAATTCTGTGACTGGTACATCGAGATCACAAAAGTTCGTACCTATAACAAAGAGAATGATCCGGCATCTGCAAATGCAGCATTCTGGACCTTAAAGACAGTACTGACAGAGGCATTAAAGCTGTTACATCCATTTATGCCGTTTATCACAGAGGAAATCTTCTGTACGCTTCACCCGGAAGAAGACACCATTATGCTCGCAAAATGGCCGGAATACAAAGCAGAATGGAACTTTGCAGCAGAGGAAGAGATGGTAGAGCACTGCAAAGACCTTGTAAAAGGTGTTCGCAACCTCCGTACTGAAATGGATGTTCCACCATCAAGAAAAGCAAAGATTTTCATTGTATCTGACGATGCGAAAATCAGAGACACGTTTGAATCAAACAAAGAAGTTTATGTAAACCTTGCAGGTGCAAGTGAGATCGCAGTACAGGCAGATAAGACAGGAATCGAGGAGGATGCTGTTTCCGTTGTAATTCCTGGAGCAACACTGTACCTTCCACTGGAAGATTTAGTAGATTTTGAAAAAGAAAAAGAACGCCTCCAAAAAGAACAGGCACGTCTTGAAAAAGAACTTGCACGTTCCAAAGGAATGCTTTCCAATGAGAAATTCTTAAGCAAAGCTCCGGAAGCAAAAGTGCAGGAAGAAAAAGAGAAGCTTGCAGGCTATGAGCAGATGATGGCTCAGGTCAAAGAGCGTCTTGCACAGATGAAATAGAACAATATAAAAAATAAGGGTTTCCGAATATGGAAGCCCTTTTTTGATACTATAATGATACTATTTAATTATTATTGCATTCAGCTTATCAGCGACTTCTTGGTGTCTGGTAGGGTATAAGTGACCGTAGATATTATTAATCATTTGGACAGTATCGCCTATTCTTTCCGCTATCAGATGTGGAGAAAATCCCATTTCTATCAATAATGATACATGAGAATGTCTTAGGTCATGTATGCGTATTTGTGGAACGCCGGCAAGCTCAGCAGCCTTATTCTTTCCTCTGGTTATAAAGCTCCTTGAAAATGGAAAAACTAGATCATCTGGCTGCGGATCATAAAGCATTGTAATGTATTCTCTTAGTTCATCCATAATTGCAGGCGGCATAGTTATTACTCTGATACTATTCTCGGTTTTTGTTGAACCGATAATATGGGTATTCTGCTGCAATGATTTGTTGATAGATATTTTATTCTCTGTAAAGTCTATATCTGATAGAGTTAATGCCATCAGTTCCCCCAGGCGCATACCACTGTAAAATAATAACTGCAGTTGCATGCGTATTCGAACATCGTCAACGTTTTCTAATACATGATTGTATTGTTCCAGTGTCCAGAAGTTCATGGAGCGAGTGTTTTTTCCGATAGGACCAGCAACGGCACATGGATTCTTCGGGAGATTGTAGTACTTCACTGCATAATTGAAAAATGTCATTATGGTGTTGTGAATACGTCTTAAATATGCATCAGACAGATTTTTTGATAACAAATCATTTTGCCATAACCTAATATCTGCCGGAGTAATTGCATTTATAGGCCTATCCTTAAAATAGGGCAGTATTCTATTGTTAAATACTGTCTTTTTAGAAATTATAGAGCTTTTCTTTAGTCTGGTGGAAATATCAGCCATGTAAAGCTCATACAAAGAATAGAAAGTCATTGTTGGCGTGCCCTGCACCTTTTCCAGAAAAGCCCTTTCCCATTCCTTGGCGTCACGTTGCAGCTTAAAGCCACGCTTCATTTTCTGCTTGCGTGCCCCGGTGTAATCCGTGTAATAGGCCTTTACATAAAATGTTCCCCTAGTTTCATCTTTAAATACTGGCATATCATAACCTCTTTTCTATATCTGGCGGCGATGTAGAAAGAAAGACAGCCATATTTGACAAAAATATGAGTTTGCCATATAATACACTTAACAAGGGAGCTGGTCGGATAGCTCGCACCTATCCGCTCCGGCGTTATGTCTTAAGTTACAGAGTAACCGTCCAACCTTTTAGCCGGGGAATGGACGGTTATTTTTTATGCTTGTAATTACTCACAAGCGTTATGATTGCACAAATCATGATGACAAAAGTAAACAAGTCCGAATATGTAACCATAGCTTGTCCCCCTTCCGCAAGGTCTCGGAACGGATGGCAAGGAACCGTCTAACAGCCCCCTTATTAATTGTATTATATTGTCAAGGTGCGCAAATTTGAGCGGCTTCGGATTTTCGTGAAATTCACGATTTGATCTACGGAATCCCGGAACTGCCTAAGTTCAACTTAGGGCGTCAACTCAAATTGATTTGTTGTCGTGTGAACCGGTCAAAAGGTCAATTTGTCCGGTTGCCACCGGATCCAATTTTGGATTGGGCGACCTGGGGAGTTTTTCCCTCGTTGAAAAGACGAACTGTCCTTTTTGGATTGTGTTAACCTCGGTTATCTTGGATTAAGTTATATTTTTTATCATTTCATATAATTTATCTCTATCCCAAAGTTTTACGTTTAATGCATTTGCTTCTTTCCTGGCTTGTGTTGTAAAGTATTGATTTGTTAATACAACAGCAACGTCTTTATGATAAAGACTTTTCCCAGAGTGAATTTGTTGGATGGCTGCGTTACCGATATTTGAAGAATAACATTTACATTGAATGGCATATGTTATGCTGTCTTTTTCTGCTAAAATATCTACACCATGATCGCCACTTGCCTGTGTAATTTCTATGTTAGAAAAATTATTATACTGCAACAAGTCTGCACAATAATTCTCAAATTGTTTTCCGTTCATATTATCAATGGATTTCAAAATGCTAGTATTATTAATTTGTAACATGCTGTTTTTCTCTGGATATATCATGTGTAAAGCTTGTCTAGAATCACAGACTTTAAATAAATCTTGCATTATACCAAGAGAAAAATGCTTAATGTCAAATTGTGAAAACATAAATAAGTAAATACCAGCCTTTTTTGAATTAAGTAATAGTTGGATTAAATCTATGTTTTCTATAAAGTATGATTTTACTAAATAAATTTCAGAAATAATAAAAATTATAGATGGAATTATATTAGTTGCTTTAGAGTTATATGAATATAGGTCCTTTACTTGAATTTCCGCAAATTTATGAAATCTTTCTGTCATCTCATTTTTTAATAAATCTATAGTAGTTTCTATTTTTAAGTGATCTGATACAATAGGAATGAAAAGCTGTGATAATGAACTATAGTCTCCATAGGACAAAGCATTTTCATCGTAAATAACTAATTTCATGGTTTTGGACGAATTATAAGTAAGTAATTGGTTTATTATATTGTGTTGATCTGCTTCAGTACACTTATATATTATGTAATGATCCAATTTTGATAGTTGTTGACCGTCGTTGGAAAAATTAGCAATAATATTTAAATATATTAAGAGCATATCTGCATCTGATAAAGTATTATCTACATCAATATTATTTTGTTGTTCTTGCCCATTAGTTGAAATAAATTCATATGTTTCAAATTCATTTAGAGACATAAGAATGCGACGAGGAGCAGTCCCTTCCTCCGAATCTACGATTCCCGCTTCTTCTAACTGATCCATAATATGAGATGCGCGGTTAAAACCAATGTTGAGGTTTCTCTGCAGAATTCCAATGGATCCTTTTTCTTTCCCAATCAGCAATCTGGCAGCATCTTCAAAATAGGTGTCCTTGTTGTTAATATTTATTTTTTGTATGTTTTTATTGTTGTTGATAGGAGTGCATTCAGATATATTGCGTGTGTCATTAATTGATATATTTGTACTAGTAGATAAATTTTTTGTTTTTTTTCTGTCTAGAAATTGATTAAAAAACATTGCTAATCTCCTGTAAAAACCAAAAATAACTATTTTTGTTGCTTTCTTTTTTTTATATATTCTGGATCACTTAAATTTGTAATTAGTTCTTTTTTTATATCTTCCTCTGAACGCGTATCTTTTATTCCATCTATGACAAATGGAATAGAGGTACATATATAATCGGATATATTTTTTATATCTTCATTTTTTAATATAAAAGAATTATTTTGGGACTTAACAACATAATATACAGTTCCTCCAAGAGTTCCAGAAATAAGTTGTTGTTCAACAGTTCCGTAAATTTCTCTTAAAATAGTTAATATTGCGTCATGCATATTTTTATGAGGAAATAATTTTTTAAATTGTTCTGATTGCACAAAGTTATCTATCTCAGATTTTCTATGCATATACATTTTGAAATCTTTGGTTTGTACGTATTGACCTAGAGTCATATTATCTATCAGAGGCATATCAGTAAATTCAGTTATAGGGGTTTCTAATGCGTCAGCAATCTTTTGTAAGGTCTCTATTTTAGGGTTCTGCTTTCCGTTTTCGTATTTTCTAATATTAGAATCTGCAATCCCGCATAAATCCCCTAATTGCTTTTGTGTAAGTCCTTTTTGTTTTCGGATTTCCTTTATTTTAGTGCCTGTTGGCATTGCTTCACCTTCTTTCCAAATGATAATAACATATAAGTTTTTAAAAGTACAGATTGAAAATAATCTATTTTAATATTGACAGATTAAAAACAATCTGATAATATCAAAACATAGATTGAAAACAATCTATTGAAAGCGAGGTGATAAAACATGAAGTTAAACCTAAAAAAGGTAAAGCTTGCAATGGCTTGCAAATGCTTAAGCTCTAAAGGGCTTGCGGGGAAATCTGGTATTAATTATGTAACACTGATTCCATACTTGAATGGAAAGCGAGAACCCGGAACGGAAGCACTCGGCAAGATTGCCAAAGCACTGGACGTTGATCCAGAGACACTTATCGATTAGCAAAGCTTGGCGGCGATGTAGAAAGAGAGATAGGAAGGAGAACAAGAGAATGAAACACGTAAATTTTAAAGACTATGCAGAGGTAAATGAGAGAATCTTAGAGGGATACACGATCACGAATGTATCAACTGGGATCAATGCAGAGGACAGTGGGATGTTGTTGGAGCTTTCAAAGAAAATCGACAATGTGACAATTGGAATTGATGTTTGTTTTAATCCTGCACCAGATCCAGATATAAACGAAACAGAGTTTATGATTTCTGAGGAATATGTGAAGAAAATCGAATAGGGGGCGCAATATGGCAGATGATAAAAGATTCTTAGGAGCAAATGATATTGCGGAAATCCTCGGATGTAGTGCGAGTTATGCATATAACGTGATTCGGCAACTCAATGCGGAAATGAAAGAAAAGAATTATATCACAGTCCGCGGCAAGATTAACGCTAAGTATTTTTACAAGAGGGTAGGTCTTGCGGATGAATAGGAGAGGAAGTGAAATAAATGGCTGCTAAGAGAATGTTTAGCTTGGATGTTATAGATACAGATAAATTTATGGATATGCCTAATTCAACACAATCTTTATATTTTCATCTGGGAATGAGATCTGATGATGAAGGGTTTGTTTCATCGCCGAGAAAGATAACACGTTTAGTAGGATGTCAGGATGATGATTTGAAATTGCTTATTGCAAAAGGCTATATAATCCCTTTTAACAGTGGTGTTATTGTTATTGCGGATTGGAATATAAATAATTGGGTTAGACCAGATAGAAAGCATAGCACGTTGTTTCAACATGAAAAAGGAATGTTGGGATTAGAAAATGGTACATATTTCTTGTTGGACAATTTGCAACCAAATGACAACCAAGTGACAGCCAAATGTCATACCGAGATTAGTATAGATAAGAATAGTATAAATAAGAATAATAAACAATGTGCATCTGACAATGCACCGAAAGTCAGCAAAGCGGCAATAAATGAATTTTTTGAAAGTATTTGGAAGTTATACCCTAGCAAAAAAGGAAAAGGTCAGATAAGCGATAGTAAGAAAAAAGTGCTTTATAATATCGGTTACGATGAATTAAGCAGAGCCATAGAACGATATAAGGCAGGACTTGCCAAGGATGAATGGAGGAAGCCACAGAATGGCAGCACCTTTTTCAATAGTGGTTATATCGATTATCTGGATGCAAATTATTCAGAACCCGAGCAGATAACAGATCCAGAGGAAGGAGATAGATCAATATATCAAGATGAAGAAGACTATAGAAGATTACGGGAAGAACTTGGATAGAATAAAAAAGGAACTGCCGGCAGAGCGTGAGGAGCTTTCACGAGAGCGCATAGAGTTGCAGGATGGGAAAATGTGTGATCTGGTAGCTTATGATGTTAAAGCCTATGGATATGTGGAATATGCCGAAAACATCGAGCAGAGCAATGGAGACTTCCGTAGAACTCGGTCTCTGATACCATTTAATTATCTAGATGCTAATATGAACAAATTCAGATGGGATATATATGGCGTAGATGTAAAATTGCAGCAGGGAATAGCAAAATCGTTTGTAGAGCAGTTCAAAAAGTACCAGAAAGCAGGTAAAGGCTTATATATATACTCAAAAACGAAAGGGAGCGGTAAAACATTATTAGCGTGCAGCCTTGCAAATGGAGTTATGGAACATTTGGATATATGTGTAAAATTCGTATCGGTTCCGGAATTGCTTGAAATGACAAAGAAGAGCTATAAAGATTTTATGGAAAAAGAAGATATCGAAAGGATCCGCAAGGCTGAATTACTGATCCTTGATGATATAGGCGCAGAAATAAAAAAAGAATGGGTGGATACGGAATTGTTCCGACTTATAGATTACCGGTATTCTAATCAGCGAGTGACAATATTCACAAGTAATATCTCTATGAACAATCTGAAGCTTAACGAGAGAATTGTAGATAGAATATTTAGTATGTGTATCAAGCTGGATTTACCAGAGAAGTCTATCAGAACCATGCAGGCACATGATGAAAATATGGAATTTCTGAGAAACATAATGAAAAACGCCCCGGACGGTGCGGCAACACCATCACAGGGCAATGAAACCCGATAACAAGCCAAAAGACCGGATTTATTTGCATTGTAGCAGATTCCGGCAGAAAGAGGAAGTATGAAATGTAAAGAAATAAAAATAGGCGATGTGATGGATGCACTAATAAAAATGTGCGGTGAACCTGTATATAAGGTCATTGTGGAGGATTCCCAGGGAAATCAAATAGCAGTACCAACGTTTTATTTGCCAGCAACAACAAGATAGATAGGAGGAATAAAAGATGGCGGACACATTAAAAAAACTTATTCAAGAGGAAGTAGAAAAATGCAATAATTATGAATTCTTAAAAGCTATACATGCATTTGTCAGAAGATTGAATAAATAATGAAATATCAAAATTAAAGGTACAGGGGGAGTTTAGATATATCTTGCTCCCCTATTTTGGTACGTAAAATGGGACAAATTTTTTTGTGGTTATTGTAAAATAAAGCTAACAAAGAAAAGAGGTGATGGATGAATGACAAAGGCAGCTTTAGAAGCAAAAAGAGAATACGATCGGCAGTATAGAAAAAATAACCGTGAGAGATTAAATGAATACCAAAGAAAATGGCGAGAAAATAATCGTGATAAGCAAAAAAATAGTAATATCCAGTATTGGGAGAGAGTTGCCCTAAATAAGCAGAAGGAAGTGGAAATATGAGAAGATTATATGGTGTGATGGTAGATGAAGACGTAGTAAAGAAACTTCCAGGTAATGGAAGCGGCTATACAGCTGAAGAAATAGAAGCTATGGCGACACGCGTAATTCCAACATACAGAGTAAAACAAGATATGATAGATTATGCAAAGAAAATTTATAACAAACAGCATAATCGACTTGTAGAATTAAATTTTGAAAAAGGACTTGATCCTGATGGGAATGAAATAAGGGTACAGGGGCGGCTTATTTGCCGTAAGGTATTTGGAATTTCGGTAGACAAAGAAACTTTCGATCAATATCAACAAAAACGGTATCAGGTCTGCGACAAAAATTTACCTATGAACATAGTGGAAATTTATGCTAATAGCAAAGAGGTTGAGACAGAATTACCGGAAATGTCAAAAGCAGCAAAAAAAATTATAAATGAAGCCACTAAAGAAATTAATACAAAATTTGGGTATAAAAATATCAGCGAGGAAGGAAAAAATATGAAGAAAAACCATTTATCAGATTACTTGAAGGAAATGCAAAAGTTAAGAGATGAAGCTGCAATGAGAACTCAGGAAATTGATGAACATTGGAGGGAAGAGCAGGAAAAATACAGTAAGGTAACAGGAATCAATGAAGCTAAATTGAATGAATTGGAAAGAACAGAAACACGTTCCAGATATCTGAGGGCAAAGGAAACACATGATACAGAATCAGCAAACTTGAGAAAAAAGGTGCAAAAAACGCTTGATAATTTACAGGAAGATTTTTATGCCCAGGTAGAAGAGCGGTACAGGGCGAAATCCAGCGATTTAGATGATGGGGTAATTAAATTATTACATAGCGGCATCCAGCTATCTGAAAACGAATTATATGGACTCTTGGATGATGCAAAATACAATCCGACAATGACTCGTTTGATATCTGATCATATCATAAATAATATGATTGGGAATAAAGATGTTTCCAAAGATTCGAAGCTGCGACCATTAAGAGAAAAAGCTTTTGTGTGTAAAAAAGCGGCAAGTGGAAAAGAATACAGGCAAATGTTTGACAGTATAAGAAGATGGACTGAGAAAAATTATGTTACATCAGGAAGCGGATTCTCAGAGCAATACAACCAATTGCTGGAGAAGAGCATACTGACTTTTGACGCATACGAGGGCGTAGAGCATAAAAAGATAAATTTAGAAGATCGATTATCGGAAGAAAGTGAGGAATAAAATAGTATGTTAGTTTTAATTGGAATTTTTAGTTTTTTAACATTGATATGTTCCTTTTTTGGAATGTGTGCATTATTAGCAATTTATAGCAATCTGAAAGACGGAAAGGATAGATAGCGTGATAAAGGTAGACATTGATGAAAAAGAACTACAGGATGGCTCGCACATTGAGATACGAAAAAGAAAAGAAGGGATTGTCGTTGTTAAAATTCCAAAAGGTACTATGTTAAAAGATGTACGGATCCAGACTGACAGTATACATACAAATAACTGAATATAGAGTGTTGCGTTTAATGAAATGCAATAAAAGTTCAATGGAGCTGATTTCTTAGAGATAGGAGATTAGCTCTTTTATTTTTTATGAAAGACGAGGAAAACAAATATGGACAATATTTCATTAAAAACAGGAGTAAAGGAAATTGCAATAAGAAACGAGGATGATGAGGTAGTAACGATTTTAAAAATTAACACGTCAGATTCCAGCACATTTAATAAATTTAATCTCATTGCTGAACATTTACATGAACTGAGTGCTAAAAGCCAGCAGGAAATAAAAAAATGGTACGAGGATCATGGAAAACATGATCAAGATATCACAATAGAAGATGTATGTGCAATCAATAGCATACGTACAAAGTTTTTGAAAAACATTTGTGATGAATTAGATGAGCTTTTTGGAAAAGGAACCATAGAGCAGATCTATGGGAATATTATTCCAGATGAAGTTGCAATCACGGAATTTGTAGATTCTGTAACACCTATTGTAAGCAGATTTTTTAATGAGAGGATTGCTGAAAATAAGAAAAAATACAGTTCAAGCAGAAAACCAAATCAAAAAATAACTTCAAATAATTAAGGCGGTGGCTCAATGAGTGAATTTGATGGTGAGATCCGTATAAATACCAAAATTAATACAGCTGATGCAGAAAAGATGCTTATGAAGCTTGAAGAAAAAATGCAGCAAAGCGCAAAACAATGTGAAAAAATACAGGCAAAAATGAAAGAGCTGGCAAATCAGAAGATCCCGACAGAAGAATTTGCACAAGTACAGGCGCAAATTGAGAAAGATACAGCATCTTTGAACAAGCTTATTGAACGCATGGATAAATTTACAGCGTTAGGCGGTAAGACAGATAGTAAAGCGTTTAAAAGTATGCAATATGATGTAGAACAGCTCAGGAATTCAATCAAACAGGCGAAAGCTGATAAGCAGGCAATGCAGGCAGATGGCAGTGATTATATAAATCCGAAGACAACACCGCAATATCAAGAATTAAACACTCAATTACAGAATACACAGAGTGAATTTAATAGCTTAAAAGAGGTAAGCAGACAAGCAGCCAGTGAGTTATTAAAAACAGGAAATAAGGGAAATACAAGCTTCTTAAATATTGGAAAAGCTGCAGAAGCAGCAAAAAAAGTTGTCGGTGGAGTTGCTTCTGTAGCAGGAAAAGTAAAAACGGCTATGGGAAACATGGCAAATAAGGCGGGGAAAGCTTTTTCCAAGTTAACAATGCATACGAAAAAATCTAATAGTGCGTTGAGTAGATTCGGGAATACAGTCAAACAGCTGGCCTTGTCTATGGTGGTGTTCCAGGTGATTTCCAAAACATTTAATGCGATGGTGGAAAGCATTAAAAGCGGTATTCAGAATTATGCAAAGTATTCGGATAAATTTAATGAATCTATGTCTGCTTTTAAAACGTCATTAGATAATTTAAAAAATTCTGCTGGTGCGGCCGCAATGCCAATAGTAAATGCATTGCTTCCTGGAATAACAGCCCTATGTGATGGATTAACAAGAGCGGCCAATTTTGCAAACCAATTGTTTTCTACTCTGGCAGGGAAAACTACATGGAGTAAGGCAGTAAGTCAACAGAAAGATTATGCAAAGTCACTAGATAAAACAGCCGGCGCAGCAAAAAAGACAGCTGGAGCTTTAGCTTCATTTGATGATCTAAATATATTACAGAAAACAGATAGTGAAAGCACAGGCGGTGGAACATCTACAGAACAGGTACAGTATACCGAAGAAAAGATACCAGATAGTGTCAAGAAAATCAAAGAGATGCTCGGAGAGAGTGACTGGACAGAATTAGGAAGTATGATTGCAGACAAAATCAATAAAGCAATGGAGAATATTGATTGGGAAAGCATTCAACAGGAAGCAGAACTGATTGGTACACGCATTGGAACACTCATTAATGGTTTTGTGGCAGAATTTGATTGGAATCTTTTAGGAAAGACTGTTGCAGAGGGGATTAATACAGCACTTATATTTTTGAATACTTTTTTGACTACAGTGGATTGGACAGCAATAGGTTCGGCATTTGCTACAGGTATCAATGGATTTGTTACAAATCTTGATTGGAATTTATTAGGCACAACAATAGGAAATGGCTTCAATATGGCTATTGATAGCTTTTATGGATTTGTTAGCACACTTGACTGGAGCAAACTCGGCACAAGCCTTGGAGAAAGCATACAGAATGCATTAACTACTATTGATTGGGAAACACTAGGAAAATCTGTTTCAGATGGATTTATTGGTCTACTTGATTTTATTACTGAAGCCATTTACGCAATAGATTGGAAACAGCTTGGAAATGATGTGGCAGCTGTTGTAAAAAATATAGACTGGGATGGTGTCTCAGATGCTCTTTTTGAGGGTATAGGTGCAGCGCTTGGCGCATTAGTAGCATTTTTACAGGGATTGCTGGAAGATGCATGGAATAGTGTTGTGGACTGGTGGTATGACGCTGCTTATGAAGACGGTGAGTTTACAATGGAAGGACTCTTGAATGGAATCACTGAGAAACTTACAGATATTGGCAACTGGATAGATGAACATATATTTCAACCATTCATGGAAGGCTTTAGAAATGTATTTGGAATACATTCACCTTCTACGGTTATGCAGGAAATGGGAGGCTACATAATTGATGGCTTAAAAGAGGGGCTTCTCGGAATATGGGAAAAGGTTGAATGGATTATTACAGAATTCAAGGAAAAATTAAAGGAAGCTTTTACAAATGCAAAGAACAATACTATTTCCATTTTTTCGTCTATGAAAACAAAAATGGTTGATATTTTTAAAGGTATGTGGAGCGGAATGAAAAATGTTATTAATACAATTATTAATGGCATTGAATTCATGGTAAATCGTGTTGTAGATGGAATAAATAATATGATAAATGCTTTGAATAGATTATCCTTTGATATTCCAGATTGGGTACCCCAGTTAGGCGGAAAGAGTTTTGGATTTTCTATTCCTACAATTCCAACTGTAAGTATACCTCGCCTTGCCAATGGTGGTATTACGACAGAATCTACATTAGCCAATATTGGAGAAGCCGGAAGGGAAGCAGTGTTGCCACTTGAAAACAATACTGGATGGATGGATGATCTGGCATCAAAGCTTGCAAGTAAAATGCCAGATTACAGTGGAGCAAAGACTGTAATGCTTGCTGTGGATGGTAAGGAATTTGCAAGGATTAATTTACCATATCTGCAGGATGAAGAAATTAGGCTAGGAATTGTGGAAGGATAGGAACAAGCCTATATAGAAATAACTGCTTATAATAACTCGTATGAAATGATTTTGCACAAGGGAGAGCTTTTATGAATAATAAACAAACAGTAATAGATATGGCGATGAAATTAGATTCGACAATTGGACAATATATAGCAGATGCTATTATCGATCATGTTTCTTACGATAAGCTTGTAAAGAAAATGGCACATCAAGGGAAAGGATTTCCGATTAGCAGGACACAATTTTATAGAAAAAGAAAAAAATTGTTAAAACAAATTGACGAAGAAAAAGTGTAAATCAGACATTACCAGATGTTATTACTCTGTCAGATGGATGTATAAGGTGATAAGTGGATGAATAGTAAAATCAAACTGAAGTGGAAAATATTTGCAGATGAATATATAAGGAATGGTGGCAATGCAACACAGGCATACATAAGCGCTGGCTATAGTGAGAATGGAGCAAATCGAAGTGCTCAAAAGCTGCTGTCAAAAACTGTCATTTCACAATATATAGCGGAAAAAATGGAGCAAATTGAGAAAGAACAGCACCGGGATATCATGTCACTTGCAGAAATCCAAGAGCGGAGAAGTAAAATCGCAAAGGGCGAAGTCGTGGACGGTTTCGGATTCGCCCCGGACTTCTCTGACCAGCTTAAGGCAATGGATAGTTTGGAAAAAGTTTTGATGATTGCAGAAAGACAGAAAGTAGAGAATGAAGAGAAAAAAAATCGAGAGAAAGCGGCAATGTGGACGATTCCGATTACAGACATAACAAGCGATTTCGTAGCAATATATCGAACAGTTCATGAGGCTTTTGCGGGAGAGGTTGATGTACATGAGATTATCTCGAAGGGTGGGCGAGGTTCTATCAAGTCGAGTTTTTGGGGAAATTTATCATATGAGACCATCAGACAGGACTCGCAGGCTCATGTTGTATACACGAGAAGATATAAAGTAGACCTGAGAAGCTCGGTATATAATCAGTTTATGAAGACAGTCATAAGATATCATGATTTTGATAACTGGGATTTTAAGCAGTCTCCGATGTGTGCGGTGTATAAACCGACCGGGCAGATGGTAATGTTCGTGGGAGCAGATAAGCCTATCAGTTTGAAGTCATTTAATGTGCCATTTGGCTACGTTAAGATGCTGATTCATGAGGAGTGCGACGAGATGGCAGGTGTGGAGCAGATGGATAACATCGAAGATACCTTTTTGCGTTCGGACACCCCGGCACTAGATATTAAGATATTCAACCCACCAAAGAGCAAGAACAACTTCATGAACCAGTATGTAGAAGAATGCAAGCATAAGCCACAGACACGAATTTGTCACAGCTACTACTACAACGTACCGGAGAAGTGGCTTGGTAAACGTTTCTTTGAACGTGCGGAGTGGTTCAAGGTACATAAGCCGTTGTATTACCGCAACAACTATATGGGTGAAGTTACCGGAACAGGTGGCGGTATCTTTGACAATTTAGAAATACGAAAAATATCGGATGAAGAGTTAATGACATTCGATATAATAAACCACGGCTTAGACTTCGGATATACGCACCCACAGGTTTTCTGCCAGAACTACTACGACTACGAGACGGATGTTCTTTATATTTTTGGCGAAGTGTATTCTAAAAAATGTAAAAATTCTACCTTTGCCAGAAAGATAAAGAAATTTATGAATGTCGAGATTATATGCGATTCTGCAAGACCGGACGGAATAGAAGAGATGCAAGACTGGGGTTTTAATGCGATCGGGGCAAAGAAAAGATGGGGGAGCGGAAAAGGAAGAGATTACTGTTGGGAGTGGCTGCAACGATGCAATAAGATTGTCATTGATCCAGATCGCTGCCCGAATACCGAAAGTGAGTTTGAAAAGGCAGAGCATGAACAGCTCCCAGATGGTTCATTCTCGGATGCTTATCCAACATTGGAAGAAGATACGATCATGGCAAACATTTATGCATTGAACAGGATTATCATGACCAGCCGAAGAAATGATGGTCTTTATGATGATGATGTTGAAGAAGAAACTGTTTGGAATGAAAAGAATGTATAAAACACAAAGAAATTATGAAAATGTACAGAGAGCTTTATTTAATGGCGTAGGATGCTATGAAATACCTATGATAGAACCTACACAATTCGATAATGCAGAGCTTATAGGGTTCAATTATGCAAAAATGGCATGTTCATCATGGTTATTTGCATTCAGAAAATTCAGAAAAGTTACATGATCCATTAAGCGCCGATGATGAGAAGCTGCTTGAAAAGGTAAAGAAGATATGGCATAATCGTGGCAGGTAAATATAGTTTAAGTCTGGTAGAATACTTGTTATAAGAGGTCTGCGTTCAAATCGTCGGTATTTACCCTAAATTTCGTGATTTTGTAAGAGGATGTACCATAATGGTATGTCCTTTTATATATTTATGGTAATGCATGATATACCAGGCAAAATATTGCTGTTAATCCTAATAAGTGAATGATACTATTATGATACTAAGAATTGTAACAGAGCTGATAAAATGCGTTAAAAATGACGTTTTTGCACCGAAAAATAACGGAAAATGCGAGAAAAAGCACGTAGAAAAGCATAAATAATAAAAGAGCGTCTTGCACAGATGAAATAGAACAATAACCGTCCAGTCTCCCTAGCCGGTGGCGTGGACGGTTATTTTTATGGCAGGGTGTGTCATTGGTTTGTTCAACATGCACAAATTACAGAGCGAAAATGTGCGAAAAAGCAGAAAACTTGCTTGAAAAAAAGACTGGAAACGAGTATTATATAGTATATATACGATTTTTTGTAGGAAGAAGGGAGTTGGAAGAATGGCATTACCAAGTATTTCTACACCAAAAGTGAAGACCGTGAATAAAGACTTAGAGGCATGGATCAGACTCCCTGCACTGGAAGAAGGAGAACACTATACGATCGAGTATCTGCACGAGGTATTACGGGTGAACCAGATTACTTATGGAATTGATGAAGCACAGCTTCAGAAGATCCTCGATGAAGAAATCTATGAACAGGACGTACTGGTGGCAAGAGGCATACCGGCAGTAGAGGGACAGGATGGATTCTATGAGTATAAGGTGAATATGAACCTTGAGAAAAAGCCAAAGATACTGCCGGACGGATCCGTAGATTACTGGTCCATGTACAGTGTACAGTCGGTTCAGAAGGATCAGGTCATTGCGATATATCATCCGGCTGTAAAGGGAACAGATGGAATCGGAGTTTCCGGAAAACCGATTGCCGCAAGGGTTGCCAGAGAACAGGGAACACTTCGCGGAACCGGTTTTGGACGAAGCGAGGATTACCTTACCTATTTTTCGCTGATGGATGGGAAGATTGATATTGAGAATGATAAGATCAGGATCCAGCCAATCTATGAGGTGAGCGGAGATGCGAATCTTACTACCGGAAGCATAGATTTTACAGGAGATATTGTGATCCACGGCAGTGTGGAATCCGGAGTTACGATCAAGGCAACCGGAAGTATCACGATTGATGGAAACGTGGAAGCCTGTAATCTGGAAGCCGGTAAGGATATCATTTTAAGAAGTGGAATGGTCGGAGGGAATAAGGCACATGTCAGAACCAAAGGAAATCTGTATGCAAAGTTTATTGAGTATACAGTCATCCAGGTAGAGGGAGATATGGAGGCAGACGTATTGCTCAACTGCACAGTTGCGTGCAGAGGATCTATTCTGATCCAGGGCAGAACAGCGAAGATCATCGGTGGAGATGTCAGCGCAGTCAAGGGAATCAAGGCAACCACGATTGGAAATGACGCAGAGATGCGGACAGCTGTGACCGTTGGAGTAAGTGCGGACTGTATTTCAAGACTGAATCTGCTGAAGAAGAAGATGGATATTACCAAAATGGAACTTGATAAGATCGAACAGGGACTTGCCAAGTTCGAAGAGATGCAGAAGGAGCGCGGAGTAAGCTATAAGGAAGATCCGAGAAGAGTGGCACTCTTGCGTACCAGAATCCAGAATACGGCTACACTTGCAGGAGATGAGGGCGAAGTGAAGCGGCTTGAGCGCATGATTTCAGATGGGGCGAATGCAACGGTCTGTGTGACAAGAGATGTATTCCCTGGGGTATCCATAGCGATCAGGGATCAGGTTTTAAATGTGAAGAACAATGCAAAATGCGTGGAGTTCTATCATCTGAACGGAAAGATCTGTACGAGAACAGCTGAGGATTAACGGACAATAACAGGCAGAAGGTAAAAAAGATAAGATAGCATTTCAGGAGAAACGGGTTACAACCGTAAATTTCCTGAAATGCTATTTTTATATTTTATATTATTGACGAAAAACTACTTTATTTTAATGGAAATTTCATAATTTGACATTGAAAGTGAATTCTTCCTATATTATAATCAATCAGTGAGAAAGAAATGATCAGTCAGTACAGGAAAGGTACGGGAATTAATATGATAAATTTTGAAGAAGAATTGAAAAACTTTAAACCAAGTCTGGAAGTGGAAGAGGCAGAGCAGGCAATCTATAATCATGAGCTGACAGACATGACGGATGTTATGCAGGAAATGCTGCAGGAATTAAAGCAGCAGAACAGATAACAGGTAGATCACATGCACAGTGGCATGACAGATAGAGAGGTTTTTCATGAGATGTTATAATTGCGGTGCAGAACTTGGCAAGGGAGATAACTGTCAGAACTGCGGAACGAATGTAAAAGTATACAAAAAGATTTTGATGGCATCCAATGCCTATTACAATGATGCATTGGAGAAAGCCGGTGTCAGGGATTTGTCAGGGGCAATTGAGAGCCTGAAAATCAGTCTGCGTTTTAATAAATTAAATATTGATGCAAGAAATTTGCTTGGATTGATCTACTACGAGATGGGAGAAGTGGTGACTGCCCTCACGGAGTGGGTGATCAGTAAGAATTATCAGCCGAAGGATAATCTTGCGAGCAGGTACTTAGATGAAGTGCAGAAGAATCAGGCAAGACTGGATTCTGTCAATCAGACGATCAAGAAATACAATCAGGCATTGCTTTACTGCAAGCAGAACAGCCGTGATCTTGCAATCATTCAGTTGAAAAAAGTATTGTCGCTGAATCCAAAGCTGGTGAGTGGACATCAGCTTCTGGCGCTTTTATATATTCAGGAAGGACGCTATGATCTTGCGAAGAAATCACTGCGGAATGCCGGAAAAATTGATGCCAATAATACTGTGACACTGCGCTATCTGAAAGAAGCCAATGCAGCCTTAAGAGAGCAGAATCCGAGCAAGAAGCAGAAGAATGATGAACTCATTTCCTATCAGAGTGGCAATGAGACAATCATCCAGCCAAAATATCTGAAGGACAATTCTGCAGTCGGTACGATCATTAACATGGTGATCGGAATCGCAATCGGAATTGCAATCACCTGTTTCCTTGTGGTTCCTGGCGTGAGAAGAACCGTGATGAACAATACGAAAGCAGAAGTGCTGGATGCAAATAATACGATTTCTTCCAAGAATCAGACGATCACAAGCCTGCAGAGTCAGGTGGATGACCTTACCAGTCAGATTACGGATGCGAAGAACAGCGAGGAAGAATCTGCCAACAAACTGGAAAGCTATGACAAACTTCTGACTGCATATGAGACATACACCACAGGAGACATTGAGAAGGCAGGAGATGCATTGAGCAGTGTCAATGTGGATGACCTGAGTGCAGATGCAAAGAGTATTTATGATACCATCAATGCACAGGTGAATGCCGAATACATGGCTGCATTATATAAGGAAGGTTATGATGCATATTCCGGCAAAAAGTATGACGATGCCGTGAGTGCACTTTCCAAAGTCGTCGAGATGGATGAAAACTATGAGAATGGAAATGCACTGTACTATCTTGCACAGGCATACCGCAAGAACGAGGATATGGAAAATGCCAAAATCTATTATCAGAAAGTGGTAGAATTGTATCCAAATACAGAGCGCGCTGCAAACTCACAGAACTATCTGGATCAGAGTGAGACAGACACCGCCCGTTAATAAAAAGACAAACTGATATTAAAAAGTACGAAGGAGATCGAACCGGAAATTCCGGGGAGACTCCTTCTTTTTTTATTCATGACAATAAAATGTCTGCGGAGCGAGCATTCTATTGTTGAAAATCATAAGCAGAATGGAAAGAGAGGAACAAGAGCATGAAAAGCCAGTATATTATGGAAAAAGGATGTTTAGTTGTCTATGTGCCGCGTGAGTTAGACCATCATCAGGCAAACCGCATCCGCACGGAGACAGATCTTCTGATCGACACCTACCATGTCAGACATCTTGTGTTTGATTTTACAGAGACAGAGTTTATGGACAGCTCCGGGATTGGGGTGATCATCGGGCGGTGCAAAAACTTAGGCTATTCCGGTGGGGATGTGAGTGCGTGCCATCTGAACGAGCGCGTGGACAAGATATTTACCGTATCCGGGTTGAAAAAAATCATTCAGGTAAAAGAATAGGAGATAGTGGAGGAAGTAAAAATGAGCAGTCAGAACGAGATGAAACTGATATTTGATGCCAGGTCGGTGAATGAGAGTTTCGCCAGGGTGGCGGTGGCGGCATTTATAGCAGAATTAAACCCAACGTTAGACGAGATTGCGGATATCAAGACGGCCGTGTCCGAAGCGGTGACGAATGCGATCATTCATGGTTACCATGAACCGGAACAGAAAGTGGAACTCCTGTGTCAGATTTGTGGGGATGAGGTTTCCATCACCGTTTCGGATGCAGGAGCAGGCATTGCGGATGTGTCAAAAGCGATGGAACCTTTTTATACGACAAAACCGGAGTTAGAGCGTTCCGGGATGGGATTCTCTTTTATGGAAGCGTTTATGGACAGGCTTGAGGTCGTGTCCGAGCCGGGAAAAGGGACAAGCGTACATATGGTAAGAAGACTGGGAAATCAGGAAGGCTAGCCTATGGTGCGACAGGCGGAACTGATCAGACAGGCACAGGATGGGGATAAAAAAGCCAGGGACAAAGTCGTTTCGGACAACCTTGGATTAGTGCACGCAATTGTCCGCAGATTTGAAAAAAGAGGGCATGACAGGGAGGAATTGTTTCAGATTGGATGTATCGGGCTGATCAAGGCGATCGATCATTTTGATCTGTCGTTAAACCTTGCATTTTCCACTTATGCAGTGCCTATGATCACAGGGGAGATACGGCGTTTCCTGCGTGACGATGGCATGGTGAAAGTGAGCAGGAGTTTAAAAGAAAATGGATACAAAATCAGCAGGGCAAAAGAAGTTCTCACAACAGAGCTTGGGAGAGATCCGAGTCTTTTGGAGCTATCTGCCATGACAGAACTTGGCACAGAGGAGATCGTGATGGCATTGGACGCTAACCGTGGGGTGGAGTCCATTTACCAGCCGGTCTGCGGCTCAGACGGAGATGAACTTTTACTCATTGACCAGATTGGAGATCAGAGCGATGTCTATGAGGAGCCGGAGAAGGAGGCTGTTTTAAACAAAATGGTGATCAGGCAGCTGATGGATACGCTCGACGAGACAGAACAGCAGATCATCCGGCTGCGGTATTTTGAAAATAAAACGCAGTGCGAGGTGGCAGGAATACTTGCAGTGACACAGGTGCAGATCAGCCGGAATGAGCGTAAAATCCTTGCAAAACTCCGGGCAAAACTGGAGTTATAACGTCATTTGCCGGAAAGAAAATCTTGAAGAGCGAAACCATCAATGATATAGTGAAAGGAGGAAACTCAAACAATAACCGGCAGTGATAGCAGACTGACAGAGCGTCAGGAGAGAGGGAGTACAAGAGCAGATGAATGGAACACAGATCAGTGATACACAGAGGAATAACAGAACCGCATTGACAGGGCATACCATAGAAGCGTTGATCGTGGTCGTCTTTTATGCGTGCAGATTTATCAGGGGAGAGCGGAGTCTTGGATATTTCCTGGTGATCACGGCATTGGCACTGATCCCGGTCATACTGGGACAGTTTTTCTTTTTGAAGGACAGAGAGACAGGTATGATCAAACACACGGTAGGAATCGGATTTGCCATTACGTATTCCTTCATGGTGCTGACGACCGAGGAATCGAACATTTATGTGCTTGTCATACCGATGATTTTACTTGTAAGTGTATTTAATGATGTAAAATTTTCCGTGCAGATCAATATAGGAACGGTTATCTTAAGCCTGATCATGACGATTGGTGGAGCTTTTACCGGAAAGTTCGGTTATCAGGGCAGCGATGAGGCAATCGTGCAGGTGACAGCCATGATACTTGTCGCAGTGTATTCTATCTATGCAGCGCAGACATCGAATGCAAACAATCAGCAGAAAATGGAGAATATTAAGGAAGCGCAGAGCAAGACAGAACTTTTGCTGTCCGATATTTCCAATATGTCACAACAGATGCAGAGTGGAATGGAAGATATCTATGGAAAAGTTGAGAACCTCAACAGTGCTTCTAAATTGACCAAAGATGCAATGTCAGAGGTTGGCAGTGGTACGACGGAAACCGCCAATGCTGTGCAGACGCAGATGCAGCAGACCGAGGCAATCCAGCAGAAAGTTGAACTGGTCAGCAGTGCAGCAGACCGTATTAATGAGAGCATGCAGCATACATTGCAGGTGTTAGAGAGTGCCGGAAAGGATATGGAAGTGCTCGTATCCCAGGTAGAACATTCCGTGGAAAAAGGTGACAGTGTTGCAGGACAGCTAGAGACATTAGACAAATACATTGAAGAGATGCATTCCATCGTGGAGCTGATCTCCGGTATTACCTCGCAGACAAGCCTTTTAGCTTTAAATGCAAGTATTGAGGCGGCAAGAGCAGGTGAGGCAGGAAGAGGATTCTCTGTTGTTGCGACAGAGATTTCCGGTATGGCAACACAGACCAAAGAGGCAACGGTACATATTACAGAGTTGATCGAGAATATTTCCAATGCGATCAGCGAGGTGGTTTCGGTGGTGCGCGAGATGATAGGTGCAATTAATGAGGAAAAACAGTCCACAGAGAATACTGCCAATAATTTTTCGGATATCCAGAGCAATACGCTTGATATCCAGGGCAACATGGAGCAGTTAAACAGCAATATTGAGGAATTGAAAACTGCAAATGAACAGATCGTGCATTCGATTGAAACAATCTCGGCAATCTCAGAGGAGGTATCTTCACACGCAAATGAGACAATGAGTGCACAGGAAGATAATTCGGATGTACTGAACAAGATCACGGATCGTATGCAGCAGTTGATCGAACTTACAAAGCAGGAGGCATAATAACGTGAAAGCTTACGATAATTATATTTTTGATTTATATGGAACGCTGGTTGATATCCATACCGAGGAGAATGATCCTCTGGTATGGAAAAAGCTGGCGCTTTTTTATGGCTATTATGACGCCGATTATTCATCGGAAGAATTAAAAGAAAGATATGCTGCAATCATTGCAGGCGAGGAGTCTAAGATGAAATCTGAGAAAAAAGATGATGCTCATGAAGCACATCCGGAGGTTCAGATTGAAGAGGTCTTTCAAAAACTTTTTGAGGAAAAAGGAGTAAAAGCAGATCTTACACTTGCCGTACATGCAGGTCAGTTCTTCCGGATCCTCTCTACCGATTATGTAAAACTCTATGACGGAGTGACAGATTTGTTAGAAGCATTAAAAAAGAAGGGCAAAAAGATTTATCTGCTTTCGAATGCACAGCGCATTTTTACAGAGTATGAGATGCACACACTTGGAATCGCAAAGTATTTTGACGATATTTTCATCTCTTCAACCTGTGGGGTAAAAAAACCGGACAGCAGATTTTTTCAATTATTGATTGATAAATATAATCTTGATATAACAAAAAGCGTCATGATTGGAAACGATGGCATAAGCGATATTGCAGGAGCTAAGAGTGTCGGACTCGATACCTTTTATATTCATTCGAATATTTCTCCAAAGCTGCCGGAAGAGACCGTCATATTACCGGATGGCACCGAAAAAAAACGGAAGATCGTGCCGGATGCAGACTTTGTGTTAGATGGAATGGACATGGAGCGAGTCAGGGAGCTGCTGCTCGGAGAATAAGAGGAGATTATCAGCGCAGATTACCTTCCATCCACAGTTCACAATTTCTTCACAAAATATTGGCACTCACCTCTTGACAGTGCTAACAACTCGTGATATAACATACTCGTAACAAAGGAAAACCACTGCGAAAGAAATTTCGTAACTGACAGAAGACGTTCCAGCCAGCAAGGTGGGAAGGTCTTTTCTTTCCATCAGAAAGTTTTTCAGAAGGTTTTTCTTTTTCACATAGATCACAGAGATAAATACGAGGGAGGTAAGCGTATGAACATTCAGAAATTTACTCAGAAATCAGTAGAAGCCATTAACGATTGTGAAAAGCTCGCCTATGAATATGGAAATCAGGAGATCGAGCAGGAACACCTTTTAGTCGCCCTGTTACGTCAGGAGGATGGACTGATTCCAAAATTAATAGAGAAAATGGAGATCCAGAAAGAACATTTTGTGGATAACGCAGAGCGCCATTTAGCTGCCCGTGTAAAAGTATCCGGCGGACAGGTTTATGTAGGACAGGATCTGAATAAGGTACTTGTCCATGCAGAGGATGAGGCAAAAGCAATGGGAGACGAATATGTTTCCGTGGAACATTTGTTTTTATGCCTGATCAAATATCCGAATAAGGCAATGAAGGAAATCTTCAAGGAGTATGGAATTACCCGTGAACGGTTTTTGCAGGCGTTGTCAACGGTAAGAGGAAACCAGAGAGTAGTATCCGATAACCCGGAGGCAACTTATGATACATTGGAAAAATACGGATACGATATGGTAGAGCGTGCGAGAAACCAGAAGCTTGATCCGGTGATCGGACGTGATGCAGAGATCCGTAATGTGGTTCGTATCCTTTCCAGAAAGACAAAGAATAACCCGGTTCTGATCGGTGAGCCTGGTGTCGGTAAGACGGCTGTTGTTGAAGGACTCGCACAGAGGATCGTCCGCGGTGATGTCCCGGAGGGATTAAAAGACAAGAAATTATTTGCACTGGATATGGGCGCACTGGTTGCAGGCGCCAAATATCGTGGTGAGTTTGAGGAACGTCTGAAAGCGGTTCTCGATGATATCAAAAATTCCGATGGACAGATCATCCTGTTTATCGATGAACTTCATACCATCGTGGGAGCAGGAAAAACAGACGGTGCGATGGATGCAGGCCAGCTGTTAAAACCAATGCTTGCCCGTGGTGAGTTACACTGTATCGGTGCGACCACCTTAGATGAGTACCGTGAATATATCGAAAAAGATGCTGCTTTGGAGCGTCGTTTCCAGCCGGTACAGGTGGATGAGCCGACCGTTGAGGATACCATTTCCATCCTGCGTGGCCTGAAAGAGCGTTACGAAGTATTCCACGGTGTAAAAATTACAGACTCGGCACTGGTATCTGCGGCAGTGCTCTCAAACCGTTATATTTCCGACCGTTTCCTGCCGGATAAGGCAATCGACCTCGTGGATGAGGCGTGTGCCCTGATTAAGACGGAACTGGATTCCATGCCGACAGAGCTGGATGAGTTAAACCGTCGTGTCATGCAGATGGAGATTGAGGAGACAGCTCTGAAAAAAGAGACGGATCGTCTGAGTCAGGAGCGTCTTGCGGATCTTCAGAAGGAACTGGCAGAACTTCGTGATGAATTTAACACAAAGAAAGTACAATGGGAAAACGAAAAGAAATCAGTTGAAAAAGTCCAGAAACTTCGTGAAGAGATCGAGCAGGTCAAGAATGAGATCAAGACTGCACAACAGAATTATGATCTGGAAAAAGCGGCAGAACTGCAGTATGGAAAACTTCCACAGCTGCAGAAACAGCTGGAAGTTGAGGAAGAGGAAGTTAAGAATAAAGATCTTTCGCTGGTACATGAGAACGTCAGCGAGGAAGAGATCGCACGTATTATTTCCCGCTGGACGGGTATTCCGGTCGCAAAGCTGACCGAGAGTGAACGTAACAAGACACTGCATCTGGACGAGGAGCTGCATAAACGTGTCATTGGTCAGGACGAGGGTGTCACAAAAGTGACAGAGGCCATCATCCGTTCCAAAGCCGGAATCAAAGATCCGAGCAAACCAATCGGTTCGTTCCTGTTCTTAGGACCTACCGGTGTCGGTAAGACAGAACTTGCAAAGGCTCTGGCAGCCAGTCTTTTTGATGACGAATCCAATATGGTGCGTCTTGATATGAGTGAGTATATGGAGAAATATTCCGTGTCCCGTCTGATCGGAGCGCCTCCGGGATATGTCGGATATGATGAAGGCGGTCAGCTGACGGAGGCAGTCCGTAGAAAACCGTATTCGGTTGTCCTGTTCGATGAGGTCGAGAAAGCACATCCGGATGTATTCAATGTATTATTGCAGGTGTTAGATGACGGACGTATCACAGACTCGCAGGGAAGAACCGTTGACTTCAAGAATACGATCATCATCATGACATCGAACCTCGGATCAGCCCATCTGCTGGAGGGCATTGATGAGAATGGTGATATCAATCCGGCTTGTGAGGAAGCGGTCATGAATGAACTTCGTGGACATTTCAGACCGGAGTTTTTGAACCGTCTCGATGAGATCATTATGTTCAAGCCTCTGACAAAAGACAACATCGGCAATATCATCAATCTGCTGATGAACGATCTGAACAAACGTCTTGCTGACCGTGAGATTACGGTAGAACTTTCAGACAGTGCAAGACAGTTCATTGTTGATCACGGATATGATCCGATCTATGGTGCAAGACCTCTGAAACGTTTCTTACAGAAACACGTAGAGACATTGTCTGCAAAGCTGATCCTTGCGGATGAGGTGAGAGAGGGAGATACCATTCTGATCGATACCGAGGGAGATAAGCTTACAGCAAAAGTAAAATAAGGTATAAAATAAGGATGCGGCTGCCACACGGGACATTTTGTGTGGCAGCCGTATTTTGCATGTTTTCAACTGTGAAGTAAAGCTGAAAAAAGAGAGTTTCGAAGCTATGTTACTTCTGCAAAAACGCGAGAAGCTTTCCGGACTGTGTTTCGTAATCGGAAACACCCAGATCATAAAGTTTTTGTTCAAGCGCCGCATCTTTGGAAAAAGTGCCGAGGTTTAAATGTTTACTTGGTGCGAAAACAAAAGCTTTTCCTTCTTTTTCCAGTTTGGCGGTAAGGTCAATGGACGCCTGATAATTGATGTGGCGATGGTCGATCCCTTCTATGGTCTTTGGGTATTTGTGAAGCATCCGTTTATAAATCGGGCGATGGGCTTCCGGCTGTTTTACAAAGTCCCTTGGATTGGATAAAATCACAACAAGTTTGTTGCAGCCATCATCTAAAGCGTGCTGCACCGGAATAGAATCCGCAACGCCGCCATCATAGTAGTAATGGTGATTAACCTGAACCGGACGACAGAATCCCGGCAGGGCGCAGGTTGCCATGAGTGTGCGGTAATCGTCGCGCACAATATCGTATTTGGAAAAGTAAGTGGCTGTTCCGGTGACGGCATCCGTGGCAGGCATATAAAATTCTGCTGGATTTTTCATGATTGCATCGTAATCAATCGGGTCTTTGCCGTCAGAATTGGTCAGTGTTCCGTAAATGTATTGCAGACCGAACAGACTCCCGGTTCGAATCAGACTGTGTACACTTAAATACCGGGGATCACTTAAATGTTCCGTATAAAAACGGAGATTTCTTCCACGTTGTCCTGCAAGATAGGACAGCGTGTTTGCTGCACCCGCAGATACGCCGATACAGTAGTCAAACTGAATATGGTCATCTAAAAATTTATCTAAAATTCCGGCGCTGTAGGCACATTTCATGCCACCGCCTTCTACAACAAGTCCTATTTTCATAATTCACACGTATCATCCAATTTTTTAGATGATAATTGGATATTTCCTTTCTTCCAGTCATAACTTCGTTAAAATTTTATCACATTTGAAACAATTTATAAATACCAAAAAACTCGGCAAAAAACAATCATGATGCGCTCTTGCGTGATGAGACAGAAAATTATATAATAACAAATAGGTATGTTTTTATTTCCGACAGGAGGCCCGGAATAAGAACGATGGCAGTATAGAAATAAGGAGATATTTTTAATATGGAAAATAAGAAACCAAAAATCATTTTAACAGGCGACAGACCAACAGGAAAGCTTCATGTCGGACATTATGTCGGCTCTTTAAAAAGAAGAGTGGAATTACAGAATTCCGGGGAATTTGATAAGATTTTCATTATGATTGCAGACGCGCAGGCACTCACTGATAATGCGGACAACCCGGCAAAAATCCGTGATAATATCATGGAAGTTGCATTGGATTATTTATCCGTAGGACTTGATCCTGCAAAATCCAATATTTTTATCCAGTCTCATGTGGCAGAACTGACAGAACTGACTTTCTACTATATGAATCTGGTGACAGTATCCCGTCTGCAGCGCAATCCAACGGTAAAAGCAGAGATTCAGATGCGTAATTTTGAGACAAGTATCCCGATGGGATTTTTCAATTATCCGATCAGCCAGGCGGCCGATATCACTGCATTTAAGGCAACGACTGTTCCGGTTGGGGAAGATCAGCTTCCAATGTTAGAGCAGACGAAGGAGATCGTGCACAAATTCAATGCAGTGTATGGAGAGACTTTAGTGGATCCTGAAATCCTGCTTCCATCGAATAAAGCATGCTTGAGACTTCCGGGTATTGACGGAAAAGCAAAGATGAGCAAATCCTTAGGCAACTGTATTTATCTGTCAGAATCCGAGGCAGATGTGAAGAAAAAAGTCATGTCCATGTTTACAGATCCGGATCATATCCGTATCGAAGATCCGGGAAAGCTGGAAGGAAATACCGTATTTACTTATCTGGATGCGTTCAGCAACGAGGGACATTTTGCAGAGTACTTACCTGAATATGCAAATCTGGATGAGTTAAAAGATCACTATAAACGCGGTGGATTAGGCGATGTCAAAGTGAAGAAGTTTTTAAATAACGTTCTTCAGGAAGAATTAAGCCCAATCCGCGCAAGAAGAGCCGAGTATGAGAAGAACATCGAAGGTGTTTATGAGATTTTGAAAAAAGGCAGCGAAGTGGCAGCAGAGACAGCAGCCCAGACATTAAGTGAAGTCAAAGCGGCCATGAAGATCAATTACTTTGATGATCCGGCTTTTCTGGAAGAGCAGATTCAAAAATTTAACGAATAGGAAGAAAGAAAATGGCATTTACCCATCTCCATGTGCATACCGAGTTTTCCCTTCTGGATGGCTCGAATAAAATAAAAGAATATGTTGCGAGAGTGAAAGAGCTTGGCATGAACAGTGCAGCGATTACAGACCATGGAGTGATGTTTGGTGTCATTGACTTTTACAAGGCTGCGAAGGCAGCAGGTATCAATCCAATCCTTGGCTGTGAGGTGTACGTGGCACCGAACTCCCGATTTGACAGAGAGGCAGCGCATGGGGAGGATCGTTATTACCATCTGGTGCTGTTAGCTGAGAATAATGAGGGCTATCAGAACCTGATGAAAATTGTATCCAAAGGGTTTGTGGATGGGTATTATTACAAACCCCGTGTGGATATGGAAGTATTACAGCAGTATCACAGTGGAATCATTGCGCTGAGTGCGTGCCTTGCGGGAGAGGTACAGCGCTATCTTGTAAAAGGACTTTATGATGAGGCAAAAAAAGTTGCCGAAAAGTATGAAAACTGCTTTGGAAAAGGAAACTTTTTCCTGGAATTACAGGATCATGGAATCCCGGAGCAGCAGATGGTCAATCCACAGCTTGTGCGGATGAGCCAGGAGACAGGCATTGAACTGGTTGCGACAAACGACGTACATTACACCTACGCGGAAGATGCGGAGGCACACGATATCCTGCTCTGTATCCAGACCGGAAAGAAATTGTCCGATGAGAACCGTATGCGCTACGAGGGCGGCCAGTATTATGTGAAGTCAGAGGAAGAGATGCGGAAGCTTTTTTCCTTTGCAAGTCAGGCAATCGACAACACACAAAAGATCGCAGACCGCTGTCATGTGGAGATTGAGTTCGGTGTGACAAAACTGCCACATTTCGAGGTGCCGGAAGGTTACGACTCATGGACTTATCTGAATAAGCTGTGTCATGAGGGACTGGTAAAGCGTTACCCGGACCGCCATGAGGAACTGCTTCCGAAGCTTGATTATGAGCTTAATGTCATCCAGAAAATGGGATATGTTGATTATTTTTTGATCGTATGGGATTTTATCAATTATGCGAGAACCCATGGGATTCCGGTAGGCCCAGGGCGTGGAAGTGCCGCAGGAAGCCTTGTTTCTTATACCACAGGTATCACGAACATTGATCCGATCAAGTATAATCTGCTGTTTGAGCGTTTCTTAAATCCGGAGCGAGTTACCATGCCCGATATCGATATCGATTTCTGTTATGAGAGACGAAGCGAAGTGATCGATTATGTCGTGAAAAAATATGGCAAGGATTGTGTTTCGCAGATCGTGACATTCGGTACGCTGGCAGCAAAAGGTGTGATCCGTGATGTGGGGCGGGTGATGGATCTGCCATACAGTTTTTGTGATACCATTGCAAAGATGATTCCAAATGAACTGAATATTACGATTGAAAAAGCACTGCAGATGAATCCGGAGCTCCGCGGCATGTATGAATCGGACGAGAATGTACGTACACTGATCGATATGTCAAAACGTTTAGAGGGACTGCCACGGCATACTTCTATGCATGCAGCGGGCGTTGTGATCTCACAGAAAGCGATGGATGAGTATGTTCCACTGTCGAGGGCGTCCGACGGAACAATCACGACACAGTTTATCATGACGACCATCGAGGAACTTGGACTTTTGAAAATGGACTTCCTTGGACTTAGAACGTTGACGGTAATCAAGGATGCCGCAGATCTCGTATATAAGAACCATGGAATCAAAATCGATGTCAATCACATCGATTATAATGATCATACCGATCCGGATGCAGTTCTTATCGACTACAATGATAAAAAAGTATTAGACTACATCGGAACCGGAAGAACCGAGGGTGTGTTCCAGCTTGAAAGTGCCGGAATGAAAAACTTCATGAAGGAGTTAAAACCGCAGAGCTTAGAGGATGTCATCGCCGGAATTTCCCTGTATCGTCCTGGACCAATGGACTTTATTCCAAAGTATATCAAAGGAAAAAATGAGCGCGACAGTATTACTTACGAATGCAAAGAATTAGAACCGATCTTAGAGCCGACCTATGGCTGTATCGTTTATCAGGAGCAGGTGATGCAGATCGTGCAGGAACTTGCCGGGTACACGATGGGACAGGCGGACAATATCCGCCGTGCCATGAGCAAAAAGAAACAGTATGTCATTGATGCAGAGCGTCAGAACTTTGTTTACGGCAACGAGGAGCAGGGTATCAGAGGCTGTATTGCAAACGATATCAGCGAGCAGGCAGCGAATAAGATCTACGATTCCATGGTGGATTTTGCAAAATATGCATTTAATAAATCACATGCGGCGGCTTACGCAGTGGTTTCCTACCAGACAGCGTATTTTAAATACTACTATCCGGTAGAATTTATGGCAGCGCTGATGACGTCCGTGATCGATAATACCAGAAAAGTATCTGAGTATATTTTTACCTGCCGGCAGATGGGAATCAAAGTGCTTCCACCGGACGTAAACGAGGGGGAAGGCGTATTTACCGCAGTTGGAGATGACATCCGCTATGGACTGTATGCGATCAAGAGTATCGGAAGACCGGTCGTGGATCTGATCTTACAGGAGCGCACAGAGAATGGAACATATAAGACTCTGCAAAGCTTTCTGGAGCGTGTTTCCTGCCGGGAAGTCAACAAACGTGCGGTGGAAAACCTGATCAAAGCGGGGGCGTTAGACGGCCTTGACGGAAACAGACAGCAGATGATCACTGTTTTTTCCACAATCATGGACAACCTTGCCTCGGAGAAGAAAAAGAGTATGTCCGGTCAGATGACACTCTTTGATCTTGTGCCGGAGGAAGAAAAACAGGACTATGAGATCCGTCTTCCGCAGCTTGAGGAATACAGTAAGGAAATCAAGCTTGGTTTTGAAAAAGAGGTGCTCGGCATTTATCTGACGGGACATCCGCTGGAGGAATATGAGGAACGCTGGCGCAAGAATATTTCGGCGGTCACAACGGATTTTGTCCTGGATGAAGAGACCAATGAGGTGAAGGTAAAGGATAACCAGAAAGTCACAGTCGGCGGAATGATCACAGAAAAGACGATCAAGTACACGAAAAACAATAAAGTCATGGCATTTCTCACATTAGAAGATCTCGTCGGAACTGTGGAAGTGATCGTATTCCCGAACAGCTATGAGAAGTACAGCTCCTTATTAAATGAGGATGAGAAGGTATTTATCACCGGACGTGCCAATGTAGAGGAAGATAAAAATGGAAAGATCATCTGTGAGCAGATCACTTCTTTTGACAGTGTAAAAAGGGAACTCTGGCTTCAGTTTTCCACGAAGGAAGAGTTTGAGGCGAAGGAGCAGGAACTTTATGGAAAGCTTCATGATTCGGATGGAAGAGATTCGGTTGTCATTTACATTTCATCCATAAAAGCAATGAAACGACTGCCAAATAACTACAATATCTGCATAAATCAGGAGATTGTGAACAATTTGACGAACTTTCTGGGTGAAAATAATGTAAAAGTTGTAGAAAAGAGCATTGAAAAGAGAGCGTAAAGATATTAAAATAGTGTAGATTAGATAAATAAATATCTGTAAATGGGTAAACAGATATTCAATGGGTATATTTATTTTTAGGAGGGAACTTATAAAATGGCAAAAGAGATCAAGACAATCGGTGTACTTACCAGTGGCGGAGATGCACCTGGAATGAACGCAGCAATTCGTGCAGTTGTAAGAGAGGCAATTGTAAAAGGATTAAAGGTAAAAGGAATTAAGAGAGGATACGCAGGACTTCTTCAGGAAGAAATCGTAGATATGGAAGCAAAGGACGTATCTGATATTATAGAGCGTGGTGGTACGATTTTACAGACAGCACGTTGTATGGAGTTTACAACACCGGAAGGTCAGCAGAAAGGTGCTGAGATCTGTAAGAAACATGGTATCGACGGAATCATCGTAATCGGTGGTGACGGATCTTTCAAGGGTGCCCAGAAGTTGGCAGCACTTGGAATCAATACGATCGGTCTTCCGGGAACCATCGACTTAGATATCGCATGTACTGAGTACACTATCGGATTTGATACCGCTGTCAACACAGCAATGGAAGCGATTGATAAAGTACGTGATACCTCTACTTCCCATGAGAGATGTTCTATCATCGAGGTTATGGGACGTGGCGCCGGATACATCGCTTTATGGTGTGGTATCGCAAACGGAGCAGAGGATATCCTGTTACCGGAAAAATATGATTACGACGAGCAGAAGTTAGTAAATAACATCATCGAAAAACGTAAACATGGCAAGAAACATCATATCATCGTAAATGCCGAGGGTATCGGACATTCTGCAAGCATGGCAAAACGTATTGAGGCAGCTACCGGTATTGAGACACGTGCTACCATCTTAGGACATATGCAGCGTGGTGGTTCTCCGACAGCAAAAGACCGTGTATATGCTTCAACCATGGGAGCACTTGCAGTAGACCTTCTGTGTGAGGGAAAGACAAACCGTGTCGTTGGATATCGTCATGGCGCTTTTGTTGATTTTGATATTGATGAGGCTCTTGCAATGAAGAAAGAGATTCCAGAGTACGAATATCAGATCGCTAAGAACTTATCCATCTAATTTGGAATCATTACGAAATACAGGAAAGAATTTAAAACTCCACGGATTTTGGTTCGTGGAGTTTTTATGACATATAAGAAAAAGATTTGTTTGGAGAAAAGTATGATCACAAGTACAAGCAATCAGCAGATGAAGAATCTGATGCTTCTGATGAAAAAGGCAAAAGCGAGAAACGAACAGGAACTCTTTGTCGTAGAGGGACGGAAAATGTTTCAGGAAGTTCCGGAAGAGTGGTTAAAACAGGTGTATGTGTCGGAGAGTTTTTTTGCAGAGAATGATAAAATGCTTGCAGGCTATACCTATGAGATCGTATCAGATTCTGTATTCAAAGCGGTATCAGATACGCAGACACCGCAGGGGATTCTCTGTCTGGTCAGAAAGCCACAGTATCGTCTGGAAGAACTGTTAAAAGGGGCAGACACGCATCTTCTGATTTTAGAGAGCATCCAGGACCCGGGAAATCTTGGGACGATGCTGCGCACCGGAGAGGGCGCAGGAATCAGCGGTGTGGTCATGAATCATACAACCGTCGATCTTTTCAATCCGAAAACAATCCGTTCAACGATGGGAAGTATTTACCGCATGCCATTTTTTGTGACCAGAGATCTGGCAGAGACCATCTGTGAACTGAAAAATGCAGGGGTAAAAACGTATGCTGCCCATCTGAAAGGAAAGATGCAGTACGATGAGCCGGACTATACAGGAGCCACTGCCTTTATGATCGGAAATGAGGGAAACGGTCTGTCGGATGAAATCGCTGATCTTGCGGATACTTATATTAAAATTCCAATGTGTGGACAGGTGGAATCTTTAAATGCTGCCATTTCAGCATCGCTTTTGATGTATGAGACAAACCGGCAGCGGCGGATAAGAAGTATGTCGCAGGATAGAATGAGTAATATTAGGAAAGTGGAAGAATGAGAATCTGGTTTAAAATGATGAAAGACAATCATCTGCTTCGGGATACAACCATCACAGACGAATCGGATGATACACGTACCCATAAAATTTTCAGGGCAATCGATGAAGTGTGCTATGCATTTGATCTTGGAAAACCAATCTGGCTTGATGCCAATGTTGCTGAATTCAAACGCCATGCAAAGACAAGATTTACCCGGGACAGTTTCATTGAGTCGATCGATTTTGATTTTCTGGAGATGCATGTGATCGAGGAAGATTAACGGAAGAAGCTGGATGGAAGAAATGCATGCATTCGAAGAAGATTAACGGAATAGATATGTGTATAGGAGATGTAGGAGGAGCGTTGCCGTGATAGAAGGGGATATCAGACGGGAAAAAATCATTGAAATAATGTCAAACCAAAAAGAACCGGTCAGTGGTTCAGACCTTGCAAAAAAATTCAGCGTGAGCCGTCAGGTGATCGTGCAGGATATTGCTCTTTTGCGTGCTACCAATAAGAATATTTTAAGCACAAACAAAGGTTATTTCCTTTACAATTCGGGAAAAGGTCCGCAGAAGCCAAAGAGAAGCTTTTGTGTGCAGCACACGACAGAGCAGATGCAGGATGAATTATACACGATCGTAGATTACGGCGGAAAGGTGTTAGACGCTGTGGTGGAGCATGACATCTATGGTCAGATCACGGTGGATCTGATGCTCTGCAACCGCATGGATGTGGATGAATTCATGGAGCGCATCAGAAAGAGCAAAAGCCAGCCGTTAAATGTGCTGACCGGTGGAAAACACTGGCACACAGTGGAGGCAGACACGGAACCGATGCTGCAGGTCATCGGTGAGAAGCTGCGTGAGAAAGGATACCTTCAGGAATAGAAAAAGGAATAGAAAAAACAGTAAAGTTTTGAAATAACTCCCCATATCATAGAAAAGTATGGTATACTTAAGGGAGCATGAGTGTTGATGGATAAAAGTTTTTTTCATGCACGGGGAATATATTGTTGGAGGAATATTATGGATAGACCATTTACCTTAAGTGAAGGGGTAGATAGTTGGAATACAATTATTTTTTTATACCGGTCAGCGTTGAAGGAGGTCAGTACCAAAGTTGAGATCTTAAATGATGAATTTCAGCAGGTACACCAGTACAACCCGATTGAATATATTAAGTCCAGAATCAAATCACCGGAGAGTATTGTCAAGAAGCTGAAACGATATGGATACGAGAGTTCCATTGACAATATGGTGGACTATATCAACGATATCGCAGGAATCCGCATTGTTTGTTCGTTTACGTCCGATATTTACAAGCTTGCGGAGATGATCGGTAAGCAGAATGATCTGACGGTGGTATCCGTGAAGGATTATATCAAGCATCCGAAGGAGAGCGGTTATAAGAGCTATCATATGTTAGTGACCGTACCGATTTTTTTGTCTGACCGGGTGGTTGATACCAAGGTTGAGATCCAGATACGGACGATGGCAATGGATTTCTGGGCAAGTTTAGAACACAAGATTTATTATAAGTTCGAGGGAAATGCACCACAATATATCAGCAGAGACTTAAGGGAATGTTCGGAGATCGTCTCTATGCTGGATGCCAAGATGCTGCAGCTGAATGAGGCGATCATCGAGGCACGTGCAGCGCAGGAGGAAGATACGGATGCAGTATAATTACAGTTTTGAAGCGGCTTCACTATTATTTATGTTATTAATATTCGTACATTTTATGGTAGTGTGGCAGTTTCCGACTGAAAAGACAAGGGTATTCCGTGCACTTTTGATCGTATGTATCGGAGAGAGTGCGTTTAATATTTTATCATCGATAGGACTGGCAAACGCTGGAGTCGTTCCGCAGATCGTGAACGAGATACTTGCGTTTGTCTTTTTTTCGTTTGAAGGCTTAAGCTCTTTGATGATCTATAAGTATATGGTTGTGATCAGTGAACTGGATCAGAGACAGAAAAAGCGGGCAGTTTCAGCTGCAATGATCCCTGCGGCATTCTTTTTTATTTTTCTGCTCTTAACACCGTTCATCGGGTTTTACTACTATTTTCAGGATGGAGTGTATCATCAGGGCAGAGGAGCAAATTTCGGATATTTTTATATCATGCTGTTTTTTGCATTGAATCTTGTTATGTCGATTGCAAGGCGGAAGATCATTAATGTGCGGGAGAAATACATCATCTATTTATATACTGCAGCGGCATTGATTGCAGTTTGGGTGCAGTATTATCACCGGGAGATCCTGCTGACCAGCCTTGGAAATTCGGTGATCGTCATAATGATCTATCTGTCGATGCAGAATCCAAACGATTATTTAGATACCGTGACAGGAATCGGAAATGAGGCGGCATTGGAGCTGCAGCTGAAGGACGAACTGATGCGGGATCAGGAAGGAACGGTCATTATTATCAGAATCCGCCAGTATCAGCAGATGGGAATGCTGTTTGGGGCAGAAAACTGCAATATGCTCATGGCGGAGCTGGGACAGTATTTTTTCCATCTGGGTGGTAAGTTTCATGTATTCCGCAGTGATGCGGATACCTTTGTGGTCATGACAGACAAAGACCGGTATCAGGAGATGGTAAAGTCTGTTGAGGGGCGTTTTTCTGAGGAATGGAAGATAGAAGAAAACCATATTCTGCTGGATCACACCGTTATGATCATGCATTATCCGAAGGACTTTACGACAATCCCGGAATTTTTCGGAATCAGAAGTTACCTGTCGTCCGTTGCTTCCGGCAATGCGGGGAAAGAGCCTGTGATCGAGACGGATGCGCAGATGATCGAGGGATATTACAGACAGAATCAGATTGAAATGATCTTAGAGCGCGCACTCCGTGAGCGTTCCATTCAGGTGTACTACCAGCCGATCTATTCGCTTAAGGAAAAAAGAATTGTTTCCCTCGAAGCATTGGCACGTCTGTTTGACGGGGAACTTGGATATATTCCACCGGCTGAATTTATCCCGATCGCAGAAAAAAACGGTGACATCATACGTATCGGCGAGATCGTGTTAGAAGAGTGCTGTAAGTTTTTATCCAAACATGTATTATCGAATATGTCTCTTGGAATCCGCTCGATCCAGATCAATATTTCGGTGGCGCAGTGTATGCAGCAGAATCTGAAAGAGGCAATTCTGCCGATCCTGCAGAAGTACCATATCCCAACCTCCATGATCGTGCTGGAACTGACGGAGAGCACTGCAATCAATGCACCGGCGCTTATGGAACATCATATGAAAGAATTGGGAGATGCAGGGATCTCTTTTGCGATGGATGATTATGGAACCGGAAATGCAAACTGCTCTTATCTTATGCGGTTTCCATTCCGGGAAGTGAAGATGGACAGAGACATGACATTGGCATATTTTAATAATGAGACAGCCAGAATTGTCATTGAAAATGAGATCAGGACGATGCAGAAGCTTGGTATCCAAATGGTTGTCGAGGGAGTGGAAAAGTTAGAGCAGAGTGAGGAGATGGAGCGCCTTGGCGTGGAATATATCCAGGGGTATTATTATGGAAAACCATTGCCGGAAATGGAATGTCTGCGGTATATCCGCAACTTCAATTCGGCGCCGGAAGATTATGGAAGGTAAAAGATAAGTTTTATGAATATTATCAGTGTAACAGATATCACGAAGACATATACAGAGAGGAAGCTGTTTGAGAAAGCGTCTTTCTATTTGCAGGAAAGAGAAAAAGTGGGTGTGATCGGTATCAACGGAACCGGAAAATCAACTCTGTTAAAAATTGCAGCGGGCATCGAAGAACCGGATGAAGGACAGGTGATCCGTGCAAACCATATTGTGGTGCGTTATCTGCCGCAAAATCCGGCATTTGACCCGGAATTGTCAGTGATCGATACGGTGTTAGCCCAGAGTAGTCAGAATTTTGTCGGAGGAACATCAGGGCAGGATCAAAATGCAGGAAATCATGCAGAACATATGGATCACTGGAATTTAGAGAGTGATGCAAAGGCGATGATGACAAAGCTTGGCATTACGGATTTTGAGCAGAAGGCAGGAGAACTCTCCGGGGGACAGCGCAAGCGTCTTGCCCTTGTGGCAGCACTTTTAGTGCCGTGCGATGTGCTGATCTTAGACGAGCCGACCAACCATCTGGATTCTGCTATGGCAGACTGGCTGGAAGATTTCCTGAAAAAGTGGCGTGGAGCACTTATTATGGTAACGCATGACCGTTACTTTTTAGACAGTGTCTGCAGCCGGATCGTGGAGGTGGATAAAGGTGCCATCTACAGTTATGATGCAAATTACTCCGGGTATCTGGAACTCAAGGCAGAGCGTGAGGAGATGCAGCAGGCGGGCGAGCGGAAACGCCAGAATATCCTGCGGAAAGAATTAGAATGGATCCGCCGCGGTGCAAAGGCACGTACTACCAAACAGAAGGGCAGGATCCAGCGCTATGAGAAACTGAAGGATCAGGATGCACCGCAGACAGATGGCAGTGTGGAGATCAGCTCGATCAGTTCCCGTATGGGAAAGACAACAGTAGAACTTTCGCATATTTCTAAAAGTTATGATGAAAAAGTACTGATCCGTGATTTTACTTATATTTTCCTGAAAAATGACCGGATCGGGTTTGTCGGGGCAAATGGAAGCGGTAAGACAACCCTGATGAAGATCATTGATCAGAGAATCCGGCCGGATGAGGGAACCGTGACCATCGGGCAGACGATCAAAATCGGATATTATACGCAGGAGATCGAGAATACAAAAGACGCCGGGATCGCCTATATGGATCCGGATGAGAAAGTGATCGATTATATTAAAAATACGGCAGAGTATGTCCGGACGAAAGACGGTCTTGTGTCAGCGTCCAATATGTTAGAGCGTTTTTTATTCCCATCCTCGCAGCAGTACAGTCCGATCGGAAAACTCTCCGGTGGAGAGAAGCGCAGATTAAACCTGCTGCGTGTGCTTATGGAGGCGCCAAATGTCCTGATCTTAGACGAGCCGACGAACGATCTCGATATCCGGACACTCACGATACTGGAAGATTATCTGGACAATTATGAGGGGATCGTGATCACTGTATCCCATGACCGGTACTTTTTAGACCGTGTCGTAAACCGTATTTTTGCCTTCGAGGAAGATGGAAAGATCTGTCAGTATGAAGGTGGGTACACAGATTATGTAAACCGATTGGCAGAGGAAGGAAAAGTGCCTGCGGGACATATTCTGGATGCGAAAAACGATACGACAACTTCTGTGGATTCTGTGGAGAAAGAAAACCTGACTTCTTCCATGGATACCTGGAAGAGGGAGCGTAAACTGAAATTCAGTTATAAAGAACAGAAAGAATATGAGACGATCGAAGATGATATCGCTGCACTGGAACAGAAAATAGAAGAGCTGGATGCGCAGACTTTAAAATTCAGCAGTGATTTTGTGAAATTGAATGAGATCACAAAAGAAAAAGAACAGACAGAACAACTGCTCGAAGAGAAAATGGAGCGCTGGGAATATCTGGAGGATCTGGCGGCAAAGATCGCCGGACAGCAATAAAAAAATACAAAACGTTAATCTTTATGCACAAGCTTTGAAAGCCCGTTAAAGAGGCTCTGTGGAAGCGCAAAACCAAAGATAATGCCAAGCACGATGGAACCGGCAACTTTCACAGTACTGATTCCGTACTGTGAGAACTGGCTCATATCTCCCATGATAAAGTAATAGGAGGTATAGTAGATTCCGGCGCCCGGAACTAATGGAAAGATTCCGGTGAGCAGGAATACAGTGACCGGGGTTCTGCGCACTGCCGAAAGAATTCGTGCAACCAGTGTCAGGGCAAGGGTGGCGATCAGGTTTGCAATCGCATTGTCTGTGTGATACTGTAAGCAGATCAGGTAGACGATCCAGCCGATGGCACCTGTCAGACCGCAGAAAAACAACTGTTTTTTTTCAGCAGAAAATAATACAGCAAAAGAGAGTGTCGCAGCTAAGCTGACAAGAAACTGAATGATCATCGAAGTAATGCACCTCCTGTGACAAGCTGGTAAAGCGTGATAACAGCGCCCACGCCAACGGCAATACTAAAAGCAGTTAAGATCGCATCGATCATATGGATCGCACCGGATAAATAGTCTCCGTTGAAAAAGTCGCGGATGGACGTTGTCAGTGCGATTCCCGGTACGAGCGGCATAATATCTCCAATGACAACCTTATCCTGCAGGATCGGTATCCCTGCGGAGAGCACGATCAGGCTTAAAAAAGTGACAATGCCGCTTCCTAAAATATTAGTGATAAATTTGGATTCCAGATGCCTGTCGGAAGCGATCAGGAAAATCTGTAACACGAGTCCGATAAAAAATGCAACAAAAGAATCTAAGGCAGTTCCTCCGAACAGATAGCAGAAACCGGCACTGCCAACTCCACAGAAAAATATCTCCACCCAGTTTTTATTTTTTGGAATGGATTTACATTCTTCTAAACGCACCCAGGCATCCCGCAGGGAACATTCATGGGAACAGATCTCTCTGGAAAGCTGATTTAACGCAGCAATCCTTCCGAGATGGGTAGAGCCGAGCGGTACATGACGGATCATGCTGCAGGCATCTTCTTTATTTTCATTTGCACTTGCAAAAATTCCATTGGAAAGCACATAGACATCACAGTCTGTAATCTCATATGCTTTTAAAATATGAAGCACCGTATCTTCCACGCGGTAAACTTCCGCACCATTGCGGAGCAATGCATCTCCGGTTTCGACAGCCAGAGTCAGAATTTCTTTCGTTACTGCCATAATTATCCTCTTTTATCAGTGTATCGGATAATTGCAAAACTCCCTGTTAATGTTATGAGGAATGTGGAAATTTGACAAAATTTTCACATTCTAATTTACGTTATCTAAGAGTTTTGCAATTATCCTGAATAAACGTTGTAGTCCTATGAAAAGGTATCATGTTTTAGGGGAAAATGCAATGAAATAAATCAAAGATAGTATGTATATTTTAAAGCAATCACATACATAATAAGAAGCATAGTAATGCAATATAGTATGCAGGAATGATCGGTGTGCATACTGAAAAAAAATAGCTGACGCATTTATCAAACAGAAAGGACGAAATTATTATGAATTGTAAAAAGTATCGGATCTGTCTTATGCTTCTTGTGCTTGCACTGCTGGCAGGAACAGCGTTTTATTATATGACAAACGAGAAAGAGGCAGGAGAGCCAAAGGATGGGATGCTCGTACAGGAAGTTATTTCAGAGGAAAGCAGGAACTACGCATGAGTGCAGGCGATACGCTTTATTTAAAGATTGGAAAGAATATTGTCGTGACAGACCGCCGTGTGACACTTGGTGACGTGGCAAAGATGGAGTGCACCGATCAGGCGGCACTGCGCCAGATCAGGCAGAAGAAGTTATATTCCTTCCGGGCAGAGGATGATAAGAAGAAAAAGAATACGCTTGTTGTGTTTTCCGTATTAAAAGTGATCGAACTGATCCATGAGGACTACCCGAATCTGGACATCAGCAATGAGGGAGAATCAGACTTTATCGTAGAGTATGTGAAGTCCCCGGAAAAACCGGTGTGGATGAATTGTCTGAAGACAGTGATTTTGTGTATCCTGATTTTCTTTGGGGCTGCTTTTACGATCATGGCTTTTAACAATGACGTAGGTGTGACAGATGTTTTTGCAAAGTTTTATCAGCAGATCACGGGAATGGAATCGAATGGCATCACCGAACTGGAAATCTGCTACAGTATTGGACTTGCTGTTGGGATTATTGTGTTTTTCAACCATGTGGGACACAAGAAAATCACGCATGATCCGACACCAATCCAGATCGAGATGCGGAAATATGAGACAGATCTGGATACCGCTTTCATCAATAACGCAGAGAGAAGGGGACACAGTGTTGATGTGGATTAAACATTTATTTCTCGGATTTATCGGACTTGCCTCCGGTGTCGGAGTGGCAGCGGGAACCTTTGCATTTATCATAGTCATCGGTGTCGTGCCAAGAATGATTGCAAAATGCAACCGGGCGGAAAATACCATTCTTTTTGAAAATATGATCGTGCTTGGTGGGATTTTTGGCACAATTATGTCGGTATTTACAGATATCAGCCTTCCGGTCGGGCACTGGCTTTTGTATGTATATGGTTTCTGTGCAGGTATTTTTGTGGGATGTATTGCAGTGGCACTGGCAGAAATCTTAAATACGTTCCCGATCATTTTCAGAAGATTCCAGATAAAAGAAGGACTTTCCTGGATCATGCTGTTTATGGCATTTGGAAAATGTGCAGGAGCGTTCTGGTATTTTGGACATCACATGACACCGCCCTGATGCAGAAAGGACAGTCTGGAGAAAACATTTTCACAGGCATTTGTCAGAAGGACAGCACAGAGACATTGTTATATGGTCAGCATGGTATTTGACGAAAACGTGATTATGGCATAAGATAAAAAATAAGAACAGTCAGACACAGCCCAAAGCAGTGGGAGTATGTCTGCACAAGACGAAAGAGAGAATGACGGATATGGTCACATCCATCGCACGCCAGAGCGTGATCTTAAAATGTAATATGCAGAAAGCAGTAATGCTTGGAAATTATGAATTTTATTACGGAGCAGGGGTTGCCGGAAAAATCGGGGGATTTGAGATTCCAGATGATATAAAACCGCTGGAACTTCGGGAACTATTAGACAAAAATTTAGATCAGATCAGCCCCAAGGATGAAAAAGAGACTTATCTGATCCATATTTTAAAAGAATTCCGTCCGGATGAACTATATGACGAGCAGATGAAGGAACTGCTTTTGTGGGGGAAGGGAGAGCAGTATCTGTGGAGTGTCAATATTCCACAGTGACATCCTGCTGGGACATCAGAGGGTCTGATACTGGTCTCTTCCGTTTCCTTTGGCGGAGTACATAGCTTTATCAGCCGAAATATAGAGTTCTTCCATCTTAATATCTGGATGATCGGCAAATGAGATTCCAATGCTCGCAGAAATATTGCTCCATTCTTTTTTCATGGTGGAGAGTCCGCGGATGACCTGACACAGTTTTTCTGCAACTGCCATGGCATTTTGTCTGTCTGTGACATTTGAGAGGTACACAACAAATTCATCGCCACCGATGCGTCCTACAATGTCATAACTGCGGACAGATGTGCGGAGCGTGTCTGCAACCGCAATTAAGAGAGCATCCCCTTCTAAATGTCCATAAGTATCATTCACCTGTTTGAATTTGTCCAGATCGATACTGATCAGTGGACGTACACAGTCAGGATTTCTGCCATCTTCCTGCATTTGTCTTGAAATATGATCTTCGGCAGCCCTCCGGTTATAAAGACCGGTGAGGGCATCTGTCTCCGACATGACCCTGATCTCTTTTGTTTTCCGGCTATGAACCAGCAGAATACCCAGCAGCAGCGAGAGCAGTGCCATACTGACTGCCAGAATAATCGGAATGGAAATGCGCGGATAAGCATAAACAAGGGTAAAGAGGGACGGATCCTCCCTATAACTGCAGTTCTGAAGAACAATGGAATCCAGCTGTTCAGAGGAAATACACGCCAGTCCCTTATTGATAATGCTGAGCAGTCTTGGATCGCACTGGTCAGACAGACCAAAGGAAGCAGCCTCTGTCATGGCAGTGAGCGTTGTGGAGGACAAATTACGGTATTTTACCTGCGAGAGCAGATAGCTGGAATTATAGCTGTTGGCATAAGTACAGTCTGCACTGCCGGACAGCACAGCCTGAAAACATTCCTCAATTGTATCATAATAGACCACATCCTCAGTATCGTATTCCGGATTGTCCAGAATGGAATTTGTGAGATTAAAGCTGTGCGGCAGTGCAACGATATTCCGCTCATGGCTCTTGGTTTTGTTATTCCGTACAACCACAATGGACGAGTTCAGATAAGGGGTTGACAGGAACGCTTGATTCTGCTCAGACCATGCATAATCGTGTGCCAGTGCCGTAAGGATATCGATCTCATGAGACTGCAGCTTCGCCAGTGCATCGGAGAAACTGTCAGACTTTATATATCGGAAATGCAGACCGGTATACTGGCTGACAAGATCGAGAACATCCGCAGCGATGCCGGAAACGGTCTGTGTATTCTCATTGTAAAATTCAATCGGTGCTTTGGAGGGGTCACAGGTCACTGTAATCTCCGGCGCTGTGGAAAGATAGTCTAACTCATCCCGGGTAAATTCGCAGCGGTAATTCCGGATATCCTGCTGGTAAGTGGTGTAGAGGTCGTGATCAAAGTTGGGATTGACGTCTAAGATCACAGCCTGGGCACTGTTTAAGTCTTCCATGATCGGATTTCCCTTAAAAGTCACAAAATAAAGCGGGAAAGAAGGAAGGCTTGCAAGGATCTTTTTCTCCGAAGGGTGGGAAACATTTGTAGCATAAATGGCATCCACAGTGTTGTCCTCAAGCGCTTTTTCCAGCTGTGCTGTGTTTCCAAAGTATTGTTTCTCAAAAGAAAAATGGTGTGCAGCCGCATAGTCATCCAGAGCGTCTAAATGGTTACAGCTTGCAAGAACGCCAATGCTCATTCCATCGAAATCCGCATAGTCGTTATAGTAATAGGTATCGTTATCCTTCAGCGCATACAGTTCGTAATGGGTTGTGACCGCCGGCTGTGCAGAAAAGTCAAGAGTGCTTGTCCGGAAGGAAGAATAGTCTACACCGCAGACAAGGTCAATATTTCTGTCATTTAAGGATTTCAGGCATGCTGAGTAATTCATCTGGATAAATTCATATTCCCATCCGGTATACTGGCTGATCTCCCGGAGATAGTCCACGAAGTAGCCGCTGTAGTTTCCGTTCTCATCACACTCCTGATAATTATCCATTGTGTAAAAACCTACCCGGATGACTTTTTTTCCATCGCGGGCATAGCAGTTGACAGGGGAAAAAACAGTAAGAAACATCAAGGTTGAAAGAAAGAGACAAATATATTTTTTCATGGCATGCTCCATTTACTTCATTGTGGTCGATCCGCAGCGTTTTCCTGAAACAGTGTATGCCGACAGATTCTATCAACATTATACTACAAATAGTAAGTGATTCAATGCATAATGTAATCTAATTCCATTAGGATTACTTATATAAAACAAAGAAAAAAATAAGAGATACTTATTCTTTGAAAGTAAGAAAAAATATTGGCCGGTTCATGGAATTACAGAACCTGTGTTATGCATATTTTACAGTAAAAAAGGCAAGATAAGAGAGAGGATTTATGCCGGACAAAAAACAGGAACATAAAATATGTGGATACAGGAGGCACAGAAAATGGCAGATAAAGAGACAGAGCAGATAAAGAAACTGAATCAGACCGTGCACAGCAAGGATACGAGAGAGCGCGATCAGGCATATAACGATTATGTGAAACAGGTGACACCGACGCACAATCTGATCTTTCACATGGTAAAGGCTTTTTTTACCGGTGGGATCATCTGCTGTATCGGGCAGTTCATTTTAAATACGTGCGAAAATTATGGACTGGACAAAGACACCTCCGGAGGCTGGTGCAGCATGCTTCTGATCCTGCTCAGCGTGATCCTGACGGGATTTAACATTTATCCGTCGATCGCAAACTGGGGAGGCGCGGGGGCGCTTGTGCCGATCACAGGTTTTGCCAACGGTGTGGCTGCCCCGGCGATCGAGTTTCAGAAAGAAGGGCAGGTTTTTGGAATCGGATGTAAGATTTTTACGATCGCCGGTCCTGTGATCTTATATGGGATAGTTTCAAGCTGGGTACTGGGGCTGATTTACTGGATATTCTGGTAAGAAGCGTATTCCGGTCTTTTCCGGGGAAAAATGATAGCTGGACCGGACGCGGTTTGCCGCATGAATGACGAAGAATAAAACGCTCCGCAGGAGTACAGCAGCCTGCGGAGCGTTTTTATATGATATTAATCATACAGTGGAGTGCCATGTTTGATCCTGCGCACAATCTTAACACCAAGAATCCAAAACATGGAGATCACAATGTAAAATGTAGAGGCAAGACCAATAATTGATCCAATAATTGCAAAAATAATTAATCCGATATTCATAATAACTTAGTTCCCTTCTTTTTCATTTCCAGAATCTGTTTTTTCATCGTGATTTTCAAACCACCACATAAAAATAGCAGCACCGATGACAGCAGCCGTTAAAACTGCAAATAAAATATGTTCAACCATAAGAACCATACCTTTCTGATACCTGCGCATTTGGGCGCAGATATCCTGTAAATGGGATTTTTGCGTACCAAAATAAGACCGCGGATAAAATGTGCGGTAAATCAGTAGGAATTATATGGTTTCATTATTTTTCTTGCCATCCTTCTTGTGGATATAACGAACGATGACATGATTGCCCGGTGCGCGATAAGTCTGACTTAAAACGCTGCATGCAAAAATGACGGGAAACAATTGTGAAAGAAGTTCCACAATCAGAAACAGACAGTTGACCGCACGGTTTGTGCGTGTGTTTATGCGTCTGCCTTCCTGACGGAGATATGCATTGGCTGAGATCATACGCTCCGTGGTATCGGTGGAAAGCTGCTCCGGTAAATCATCAACGCCGGAATTTACGAAAACACTGTCTGTGTGATGGAGAATTCCATACATCAGAGAAGAATCTGCCTGTGTGCTGCCGCAGCACATTCCGAGGAAAAACATAGAGAGAATGAGTATGAGACTGATATATTTTTGTCTGACAGACCGCATGCTATCTTTTTCCTCCTTCCTTCTTCTGACGAAAGTACCTGTGAGATTTTCCTGTTTGTACTTTACCATATGAAAAATCCGAGACTATTTTACCGCAAAAAGGTGAGCCAGACAATAGAAAATATATTTTTCCATGAAAAACAACTTTTCTTGTTTTTTAAGAATATTATGGTAAAATGAAGAAAAACAGCTTTGATCCGAAAATCCGGCTGGAAGTGAGAGAGGAACGGTTATGAACCGCTTATTTGATACATCTGTCAATGTTGGACTGAGACAGTTTTATGTGCTGGGAGCAGCAGGAAGTATTGGAAATCTGTTTGGATTTGTTGGAAATGTGTATATTTATGGACTCAGTGCGCCGACGATTTTTTGTGCCCTGTGTACATTGGTCATATTTGGAATGACATTCTGGGGTATCCGGTCAAGACATGTGAAGCGTGCAGCCTATGTCATCATTACACTGATCACTTTTTTCGAGTTTCCGATACTTTATTACATTTACCAGACGGGAACGATCGTGTATATGGTGCTCGCCATGGTGGCAATTGCAACCTTTCTTCCAACGACTGCGGCAGTGATCTTCGGATGTCTCGCTTTTCTGGTGGATATGTCAGCGGTCATCCTTGCATATTATCATCCGGTGGATGTGGAATTGGTAACGGCTGAGAGTGAGTTAAACTCTACGGTCTGTTCATTGATGATCGTACTTTTCAGTGTGTTTACGATCACGATCATTTTAAATGTGCAGCAGAAAAAGCAGGCGGAAGAACTCACAAGTCTCAGCAGACAGCTGGAACAGGCGGCAGATCATGATGCGCTGACCGGGTTATATAACCGGAGATATCTGAACCGCTATCTTGAGCGGCTGGCACAGAAAGGGAAGAAAGACGTTTATGCGGCACTGATCGATCTGGATTTTTTTAAGAAGGTCAATGATGAATACGGACATGCTTTTGGAGATGAAGTGCTCATTGAATTTGCGAGGATACTGGAACGTAATCTGATAGCAGATGGAATCGCAGTGAGATTTGGTGGAGAAGAGTTTATGCTGATCCTGCCGGATGTGACGGAGGAGGAGATTCGCCATATGCTGGCGAAAATGAGCGCAGACTACAGACTGTTTGGAAAACAGAAAAAGAACCGGGCATTTACATTCAGCTGTGGTGTGGAACAGTTTGCAGACGGTATGGATGTTTCGGACGTTTACCGGCAGGCGGATGAAAAACTTTATCTCGCAAAGGAGAGAGGCAGAGACCGTGTGATCATCAACAGATAAAAACAGAACATGATAAAATTTATCAATAAAATACGTTAGGCTTGTGTAACTGATATAAAGCGAATTATAATCGGTACGAAACACAGGAAAACATTGTGTTTTATGAAAAAATCATAATAAAAATGAAGACAGCGGAAGAAGAAAACTGCTTTCATGAAATACAAAAAGGAGGATTTTATCATGGTAGATTGGAAGAAAATTGCATTATTTGCAGGAGGTACATTATTTGGAACAGCTGGTGTTAAGATTTTAGCCAGTGATGATGCGAAGAAAGTATATACACAGTGTACAGCAGCGGTTTTAAGAGCTAAGGACTGTGTAATGAAAACAGTGACAACTGTTCAGGAGAATGCTGGTGACATCTATGAAGATGCAAAGACGATCAATGAAGAACGTGCAGCAGCAAAAGAGGCAGCAGTTGTTGAGGACGCAGAGAAAGCAGAGGAAGTTGTAGAAGAAGCTTCCGAGCCAGCAGAAGCATAAGAGGTGGATTCGTAAAGAGGCTGTCGCACAGGAAACGTGTGGCAGCCTCTTCCTTAAGTAAGAGGAAACAGATTGACATATGTGGTCTGGTAAGTACAGACCGCATAACTGGAAGGATGTAAGAATAATGAAATTTATGATAAAGCACGAGGCAAAAGGAAGAATGCGTATCCACGCAGTACAGAACCGCATGAGTTATGCACAGGCAGATACACTTCTTTATTTTTTACACAGCCAGAAAGAAGTAACATTTGCAAAAGTTTACGACAGAACCTGCGACGCAGTGATCTCTTATGTAGGTGACAGACAGACGATCATCGAATTACTCCGTGGTTTCCACTACGAGGATGTGGAAGTACCGGAAGGTCTGATCGAGAATTCGGGAAGGGAGTTAAACAATACCTACCAGGAAAAATTAATTGGTAAGATTGTGTTCCATTACGCAAGACGCTGGATCCTTCCTTATCCGATCCGTATCTGTCTCACTTCACTCCGCTCCGTAAAATATATCTGGAAAGGACTAACAACACTTGCAGCAGGAAAGATCGAAGTTCCGGTTTTAGATGCAACTGCCATCGGTGTTTCAGTTCTTAGAGGTGATTTTAATACCGCAGGTTCCATTATGTTCATGCTTGGAATTGGTGAATTATTGGAAGAGTGGACACATAAAAAATCTGTGGATGATCTGGCGAGAACCATGTCCTTAAATGTGGGAAAAGTATGGTTAGTAAGCGGTGGACAGGAAGTGTTAGTTCCGACTTCCCAGATCAAAGCCGGAGACAAAGTGGTTGTTCATATGGGAAATATCATTCCATTTGACGGTGTTGTTGCTGAGGGAGAGGCGATGGTAAATCAGGCTTCCTTAACAGGCGAGTCAGTCCCGGTGAGAAAGACCGTAGAGAGCACGGCTTACGCAGGAACCGTTGTGGAAGAGGGCGAACTTACCATTCTTGTAAAAGAGGTTGGAGGTTCCAGCCGTTTTGAAAAGATCGTAAAAATGATCGAGGATTCTGAAAAGTTAAAATCCGGTGCAGAGAGCAAAGCAGAGCATCTGGCAGATAAACTGGTGCCTTACAGTCTTGGCGGTACGATTTTAACTTATCTGCTCACAAGAAATGTGACAAAGGCACTGTCCATTCTTATGGTGGATTACAGCTGTGCCTTAAAACTTGCAATGCCGATCTCTGTTTTATCTGCGATCCGTGAGGCAAGTCTTTACAATGTCACAGTAAAAGGTGGTAAATATTTAGAGGCGGTTGCGGAGGCAGATACCATTGTATTCGATAAGACGGGAACGCTCACCAAGGCAAAACCAACGGTTGTAGATGTCGTATCATTTAACGGAGAAAGCACGGACGAACTGCTCCGTATTGCAGCATGCTTAGAGGAGCATTTTCCTCATTCCATGGCAAAAGCTGTTGTGGATGCAGCAACACAGAAAAACCTCGAACATGAGGAGATGCACAGCAAAGTAGAGTACATTGTTGCACATGGAATTGCTTCGACAATCAATGAGAAACGTGCCGTGATCGGAAGTGCACATTTTGTATTTGAAGATGAAAATTGTGTGATTCCGGAAGGAGAACAGGCAAAATTTGACGCACTGCCGAAGGAATACTCTCATCTGTATCTTGCAATTGAAGGAAAACTTGCAGCAGTCATCTGTATCGAAGATCCTCTGCGTGAGGAAGCCTCGGCAGTTGTTCAGTCATTAAAACGGGCTGGTTTGTCCAAGGTTGTCATGATGACAGGAGACAGTGAGCGTACTGCAGCGGCGATCGCAAAGCGTGTCGGCGTGGATGAATATTATTCGGAAGTACTGCCGGAAGATAAGGCAAGCTTTGTGGAGAGAGAAAAGGCAGCCGGAAGAAAAGTCATCATGATCGGTGACGGTATCAACGATTCCCCTGCATTGTCTGCAGCCAATGTCGGAATTGCCATCAGCGACGGAGCTGAGATTGCAAGAGAGATCGCAGATATCACGGTAAGCTCAGATGATCTGTACCAGATCGTCACCTTAAAATTATTGAGTGACAGTCTGATGGAGCGAATCAAAAAGAATTACCGCAGAATCGTAGGATTTAACTCCCTGCTCATTGTACTTGGTGTGACAGGGGTGATCCAGCCGACCACATCGGCACTGTTACATAACAGTTCTACTCTGCTGATCGGTCTTGAGAGTATGCAGAATCTGCTGGACTAAATGACAGATGATTTTAGAAGAGAGCAATGTTTCGGGAATACAGCAATCAGGGCGGTAAATACAGACTCCCGGTGTGGATTTTTAGCAGGAATCCACACCGGGAGTCTGTGTTTATGCGGGCAACGAGCCAAAGTCTTTGCTTGCATGAGATTTTGGCGACTGCCGCGATAACTTGAGAAAAATCTTGACTTTAACAGGGGGTCAGGGGTTATCATATAGAAAAGCAGTAAAAGCAAAACCAAGGAGGAATTATGGAGAAATCGAAAGTATATTTTACATCTTTTAAGGCAACAGGCAATGAAAATCTGCTTCAGAAACTTCATCGTCTTATGAAAACTGCCGGATTTGAAAACATTGATTTTAAGGATAAGTATGCAGCGGTTAAAATTCATTTTGGAGAATATGGAAATCTTGCGTTCTTACGTCCGAACTATGCAAGAGTGGTAGCAGACTATGTAAAGGAACTTGGTGGAAAACCATTTTTAACAGATTGTAATACACTTTATGTTGGAAGCAGAAAGAATGCATTGGATCATCTGGAAACCGCTTATGTGAATGGGTTTTCCCCATATCAGACCGGATGTCATGTGCTGATCGCAGATGGTTTAAAGGGAACAGATGAAACACTTGTGCCAGTCAACGGTGAGTATGTGAAAGAGGCAAAGATTGGTTCTGCGATCATGGATGCAGATGTATTTATTTCCCTGACACATTTCAAGGGACATGAGACGGCAGGTTTTGGCGGAACAATTAAAAATATCGGTATGGGATGTGGCTCGAGAGCAGGAAAAATGGAGCAGCATTGCGAAGGAAAACCAAGTGTCGCAACCGAAGCATGTATAGGTTGTGGAGCCTGCGGCAGAATCTGTGCACACGGAGCGCCGGTCATCACAGATCACAAAGCAAAAATTGATCACGATAAATGTGTTGGCTGCGGAAGATGTCTTGCAGTCTGTCCAAAGGATGCAATTTCAGCAGATTATGCGGACTCTGTTGCAATGCTGAATTACAAAATGGCAGAGTACAGTCTCGCAGTCTGTCAGAACAGACCATGTTTCCATGTTTCACTGATCTGTGACGTATCACCAAACTGTGACTGTCATCCAGAGAATGATATTCCGATTCTTCCGAACATTGGGATGTTAGCTTCTTTTGATCCGGTAGCTTTGGATCAGGCATGTGCGGATCTCTGCAATCAGGCAACACCGGTAGAGAGCAGTGTTCTTGGAAAGAATATTGCGCATGCACATGAGCATCATGAGGAATGTGATCATGATCACTTCCATATGACACATCCGGATACCGAGTGGAAGAGTTGTATTGAGCACGCAGTCAAAATCGGACTCGGCACCAACGAATATGATCTGGAAACAATTTAACCGGAGTTTAACGGACGTAGTGTCGCAGATTCTGTGGTGCTTTCTTAGGGCTTGAAGGGCAGATATAAGCGTCCTTTCACAAGTCGTGATTTTATAGGTTTATGAAAAGAAAAATGGTACAGACGAAATATGATGTTCCTGTTCGCCGGGCATTCCGCTGGGCTTCTGAGCAAAAATTTTGTGAAGCAGAGGCTTCACGAAAATTTTAGAATCCCAGCTCCATGGCTCACAAAGGAAATCATATTTGTCTGCACCGTTTTTCTTTCATTTACGCTGTGAATGACTTGTGAGAGGACGCTTATACATGCCCAATTTATGCTGTGAACCGCACCACAGAATCTGCCAATTTACGTTATGGGATGAGTGCCTATGAGATAACGGCAAAATTCAAGAGGTTCAATGCCTTATGATTCGTCGATGTTAAAGGGCACACCTCCCGGAGTTTCATCTTTGGGTTCTGCCGCTCGTAACCTGGATTGACGGATTTCCACAACCTGAATATTGCATGCTACACAGCCTTGGCTTAATAAAAAATAGAACTGATTTGTTTTCAGGATTTTGGGAGCGGCCGGTTCTTAGAAAGCAGACATTGCGATTTCAAAAGCCAATGTAATTGGATTTTGAAATCACGATGGATGCTTTCTTAGTACCGCTGCCAGCGACAACAAGCGGAAGCGCTCCTGAAAACAAACAGTTCTATTTTTTATATTTCTATGCACTTTGTTGGCATGCAATACGACATAACCTTAGGAAATCCGTAACACCACCTACAAGCGGCAGTTCATACGTTAAACTCCGGTTTTCGATTCAAACTCCTGCACAGCCTTGGCATCAAGGATTGTGGTATACATCGGACAGCGGCATGCATTAATGGAAATCTCACTCTTACACATAGGACAGATTTTTTTTGCGTTAAATTAGAAAAAGTAAAGTATGTCGGTAGGAATTCTATGCGATTTGGTATGGAAAGGCTATTGCGTTACAAACAAGAAAAGAGGAACAAAGTTACATGAAGAAAAAAGCATTCAAGGCAGCATTGCCCTACACATTGCCAATCTGTGTAGGATTCTTATTTTTAGGAATGTCTTATGGATTTCTGATGCGGAGCATGGGATCTCCATGTTGGATAAATATCAAAATGTCGGATGGAAAAAGTTTTATCTGATTTATGGAATGTGTGATGAAACCTTTTCCGTAAATTGTACGACAGAAGTACCGGAGGGTGTGGATAAAGGATGGTTTATGTTTTTTGTGACGCTTTTGAACCAGATTTACTGGGTGGGAGGTGCAACCGCAGGGGCACTGCTTGGCACAATGGTGACACGGTTTCTGCCGTTTTTAATTTTCCCGGAAGGAAAAGAACCACCAGAATTTATCCAATATCTAGGTAAGGTACTGCATTATGCAGTCATCGGTCTTCTGGTCATTTATTGTCTGAAAGATGTACCGGGAAGCGGAATATATGGAATACCGGAATTTTTGGCGATTGCATTTATCGTACTCCTTCACAGATGGAAAAAGAGCATATTGCTCAGTATCGGCGGTGGAACTGTATTTTATATGCTGCTGGTGCAGTTTGTATTTTGCAAGTAACACAATAAAAGTGAGACAAAATCTGGTTGCTAAACCAGATGAAAGTGATATACTGAATGCATAGGGAAAAGAAGCCGTGTGGAATTACAGTTTTGTTTTCACACGGTTTTTTATCAGACACAGGTTAGATACAACTAACACAAGCAGCAATGTATTGATATGGAAGCAGGAAAGTACATGAAAGAAAAAGTGAATGTGACAGGTGTGCCGGAAACGATGGTACAGACCTTGTATGCTAGGGCAAAAGAAACAAAAAAGCAAAATGCCAAAATCAAGGATGAGATTGCAGTAGAACTTGTGGAAAAGCTGGACTATGACTTTTCCAAAGCAGATAAGGATAAAGCCATGAGCTGTGGCGTGATCGCGAGAACGATCGTATTAGACCGGATGGTTCGACAATATCTGGAGAAGCATGAAAATACAGTTGTTGTAAATATTGCATGTGGACTGGATACCAGATGTTACCGGATGAAGGAAAAATATCTGAGATGGTACAACGTGGATCTGCCGGAGACTATGAAGATAAGGCGGCAGTTTCTTCCAGAAACAGGTCCGATATATCAGATTGCAAAGTCTGCAATGGATAATTCCTACGTGGACGATATCGATTATCATGGAGAAAATGTTCTGGTGATAATGGAAGGACTTACGATGTATTTGTGTGAGAAGGACATCAGAAAGATATTTTCTATTATTGAAAAATCATTTCAGAAAGTAACCGTAATGGTCGAAACCATGTCACCATTTGTTGTGAAACATGTGAAGGAACAATCCATAGAGGGAAGCAATGCAAAATTCACATGGGGTGTTAAGAATGGAACAGAATTACAAAAGATTGTACCGAATTTTTCTATCTTGCAGGAAGTCAGTCTGGTTGAGGGAATGAAAGAACTTATGCCTGTTTATTGTGTGATAGGTAAAATTCCAGCTGTTCGGAATATATCGAACAAAATAATCGTTATGGAGAAACGCAGATGATATTAAGGAGATGATATAGATGAAAAAAAGACATTTTGATGTGGAAACAGATGGATTTTATGGTGCATATTGGAAATGCAAAACAGGCTCAGACTGTGCAATGATCGCCATGATCGGAGACGATTCAGAGGATTATCTGGCGCGTACATCTGTGAAATGGTTACATAAACTCGGTGTGAATGTGATGACAATGTCACCCGGAAAAAAGGATTATGGACATCATAATTATCCGTTGGAACGCATCGAGAAAGCAATCAATTGGTTAAAAGCATATGGCAATCAGAAGATAGGAATGGTCGGTGCATCTACTACAGGAACACTCGCTTTGACTGCCGCTTCTTATTTTGAAGATATTACATTGACGATCGGTCTGACACCGAGTGACTTTATCTGGCAGGGGTTTATGCAGGGCAAAAAAGATGGCTGTAAGGAATGGCCGATCGAGGGAGAATCTCTTTTTTCATATAAAGGAGAATCACTTCCGTACATGCCGTTCTGCTACAAACATCCGGACTACTGGCATGTGATTGAACAAGAAACAAAACGAACCGGTGATATGATCAATTCAAGAAAACTGTTTGATGATTCGGAAACGGCTCACCCAATCACAGAAGACGAGATGATCAAGATTGAAAAAATCCATGGAACATTATTGCTGATCGGTGCAGAAGATGATGTGTTGTGGGATACTGCAAAATATATCCGCCGTATGAAACAGCGAATGAAAGAACATCCACACACATGCAGGTTGGAGTCTGTCATTTATGAGCATGGAACCCATTTCGTTTTTCCGGAGAGCATGATAAAGACAATGCTCCCGGTTGGTTCCGGACTCTTTGTGAAACTGGCATTTCAGGCAGCAAGAAAATATCCGGAGGAATGCCGCAGTACACGTCTGGATATTGACCGCCGGGTGAGAAATGTGGTTGCAGAATGGAAGAGTGCAGAAAGAGACTAACACAAGTTTTGACCGCTTATTTGAAATTGAAAAAGAAGCCAGATTTCTAGGATAAGATTGATTTATGCTACAGACGTGATCGGAGGAAGAAAGAATGAAAAACGAAGAATACAAAAAATTGTCAATCAGCGAATTTACAAAAGCAGCTGGAAGATATGAAAGTAACCATGCTGGTATTTACGAAATGTGTAAGAAGGATTATCCGGATATTCTGGAAGAATTAGAAAAAGAGCCATTTAATGATTTATTGGATGCAGGATGCGGACCTGCTCCAATGATTTCTTTATTATCAGAAAAATATCCGGACCGGCATTATACAGGGCTGGATCTGACTCCGGCCATGATCGAACAGGCAAAAAAGAAAAATATTCCAAATGCAACATTTGTTGTGGGAGACTGTGAAAACTTTCCTTTTGAAAACGATTCATTTGACGCAATTATTTGTTCTATGAGTTTCCATCATTATCCGAATCCACAGGCGTTTTTTGACAGTGTGAAGAGATGTCTTCGTCCAAATGGAAGATTGATTCTGCGGGATGTGACAAGTGATAATAAAATATTGATATGGCTGATGAATACACTGGAAATGCCTCTGGCAAATATATGTGGGCATGGAGATGTCCGGGTTCCAACAAGAGATGTGGTCATGGAATGCAGCAGAAAAGCAGGACTAAAAGTGGAAAAATTTGAAATCCGTAAAGGTATGAGGATGCATTGCGTTGTGAGAAAAGCCTAAAGGAGACCAACTATGAAATTTTATGAAAGTGGAGATAATCGTAAACCAGTGATATTTTTATTTCCCGGCACCTGCTGTCTGTATAGCAGTTTTGATCATGTACTGGATGGGTTACATTCTTATTTTTACACGGTAACAGTTTCTTATGATGGATTTGATCCAAACGAGAAAACGGAATTTTATTCGATGGAAGATGAATGTGAAAAAATTGAGCAGGAAATCAGGAAAAAGTATGGTGGGAGAATATATCTTGTGGCTAAAATCCAGTCATCCATGGTAGTGCCTTTTATGTATAAAATGGTACATACAGGTACTCTTCCAAAATTTATGCAGAAAAAGCTGGATAAGACAGACGGTGGCAAAAAAGAATTATATAATGGATTTTTAAATATGTTTGGAATCGGTAAGGGAGGAAGTCCATGGATTACGAAACAGAGTATTTATAATCAGTTCTATTCGGATCTGGTTACGAAAGTCCAGCATGGAATTGATGTGCCTGGAACAACGATCCATGTGTTTTACGCAACCAAGATGGGAGAAAAATACGAAAAGAGAAATTGTACGTATTTCAAAAATCCGGATATCCGGAAGCACAATATGCAGCATGAAGAACTGTTTTGCTGTCATAGTGCAGAGTGGGTGGAAGAAGTAAGAAAAGCAGTGAAAATGCTATAAAGAAAAATTAATCTGAATAATATGATAAGCAGGATGAAGTAAGTGAGAAAAAAAGTTTGATAAGACAGCGTGCATATTATTGACAATTATCAGTAGAAACGCATAATATAACAGTGTGATATAACACTGTTATATTTTTTGAAAAACACTGGAGGATGGAATCATATGTCGGTAAAAGCAGAGAAAACCAGGGAAAAAATATTGGACACTGCACTCAGACATTTTTTGAAGGATGGATTCAGTGGAGCATCTTTAAGGAACATTGTGAAAGATGCAGGGCTTACAACAGGGGCATTTTATAAGTACTATCCGACAAAGGAAATGCTTTTTGATGCACTGACGGATCCCTATATGGAACATATTTATCAGATATATGACCAGATTGTTGAGGCATTTGAAAAGCTTTCGGCCAGTGATCAGACAAGGAATATGTCGGATACATCCAGTGATGGGATGGAGCAGATGGTTGATTATATCTATGATCATTATGATAATTTCAGATTATTGTTAAAATGCGGAGACAGTGGAAAATTTGAGTTATTCATACACAATATGGTGGAGCGGGAAATGAAGTCCAGTCGGAAATATATAGAAAAAATGAAAGAAAACGGGGTAAAAATACCGGTTGTAGAGGAAAGCCTTATGCACATGATCTATACGGGATTTTTTTCATCCGTATTTCAGATTATTGAGCATGATATAGACAAAGAAACTGCAAAGAAAAATGTAAATCAATTAAGAGAATTTCAAACTGGTGGCTGGGAGCGATTGTGGAATATTGAGTTTCCGGTATAACTGATGCAGGAATTTTGAATAGGTTATATGTGCAGCAGGTTCAGGATTTCTGACTGAGGTTTCAATCAGGTTATAACATCAGGTGGCGAATGCCGGTAAGCCACCTATTTTATTATATACAAGTTAGGATAAACTAACGAAAGAAACAACAATAAAACGAAAGTGAGGAGTGTGTTTACATGAAAGAAAAGAAGAGGTCTGCGGCCAGTTGGATACTGGAGTGGGCCGGACAAAAAAGAAGTGCTTATGTATGGAGTGTCGTGTTTGCGGCAGGAAGCGTTATTTTTAAAGTAATTCCGTATTTTATGATCGCAGATGTGGTCAAGATGTTTTTGGATAGTAACAGGGAATTCGAGGCGTATCTGGTTAAGGCAGTATGGATCGCATTGTCGTTTATCCTGGCAGAACTATTACATTCACTTTCGACAGCACTTTCACATAAAGCCACATTTACAGTGCTTGCAAATATAAGAAAGACCTGTTGCGAAAAACTGGCACGGGTACCACTGGGATATGTAAAGGATACATCCTCCGGTACATTCAAGAATATTCTGGTAGAAAGAATCGACAGTATCGAAACGACACTGGCACATATTGTTCCGGAATTTACTTCCAATCTGCTGGCACCGGTCATTATCCTGATCTATTTCTTCCTGACAGACTGGAGGCTGGCACTCTGGTCCTTAGTGCCGGTTGTAGTTGGATTTCTTTCTTATTTTGGCATGATGCTCGATTATAAGCCGAGTTTTGAAAGAACGGTTAAGACAACAAAAGATCTGAACGATGCGGCAGTGGAATATATTGACGGAATCGAAGTGATCAAAGCGTTTGGAAAAACGGAAAGCTCTTATGCCAAATTTACAAAGGCAGCCATGGCATATGCAGATTCCTTTATTTCGTGGATGAAACGCTGCTCCATTTTTCATGCCCTGATGATGGTTGTGACGCCTTATACCTTGCTTACAGTCCTGCCTTTTGGAGCACACTATGTGGAAAACGAAACACTGACGATCCCAAATTTTGTTATGTGTATCATTTTATCCCTTGGAATTGTAGGTCCGCTTATTACAGTCGGTTCTTATACGGATGATCTGGGCAAAATTGGTGTGATCGTCGGAGAGGTAGTGGGAATCCTAGAGCAGCCGGAACTTAAAAGACCTGCAGAGAGTACAGCGGTTCCAAAGGATAATTCCGTTACACTTACCGATGTGAAGTTTGGATATCACGACAAAGAAATCCTGCACGGAGTAACTATGGAGCTGAAAGCAGGAACGGTCAATGCAATCGTAGGACCATCAGGAAGCGGAAAATCAACCATTGCGAAGCTGATCGCTTCTCTATGGGATGTAAACAGTGGAAGTATAAAGATTGGCGGCACAGACATAAAGCAGCTGTCGCTTACAGATTTTAACCGAAAAATCGCATACGTTGCACAGGACAATTACCTTTTTAATGAATCAGTCCGTGAAAATATCAGACAGGGAAATCCAAATGCCACGGATGAGCAGGTTATTGAGGTGACAAAAAAGAGTGGATGCTATGATTTTATCATGCAGCTTGAGAATGGATTTGATACCATTGTAGGTGGAGCAGGCGGACATTTATCGGGTGGTGAGAGACAGCGTATCTCGATTGCAAGAGCCATGCTTAAGGATGCTCCAATCGTGATCCTTGATGAGGCGACTGCATACACAGATCCGGAGAATGAGGCAATTCTGCAGAACTCCATTGCAAAGCTTGTTGCAGGGAAAACACTTATCGTGATCGCGCACAGACTGTCTACCGTCAAAGACAGCGATCAGATTTTCGTCATAAATGAAGGAAATGTAGCAGCACACGGAACACATGAGGAACTTCTTGCATCGTGTCCGCTTTATAAGGAAATGTGGAATGCACATATTTCTGTAAAAGATACAGCAAAGGAGGACGAGTGATATGTTTGAGATTCTGGCAAAGTTTTTTAAATTTTCCGGCAAAGAAAATGGAAATAAATTCAGGCTGTCTATTGCAATCGGTCTTGTAGAGGCACTTGCATCTGCGATGAAGATACCGGCGATTATGTATATATTGAGCGGACTGTTAAGCGGGGAAAGCATGGGAAAATACATCGGCGGATCGATCGCAATCATGGGAATTGCCATTGTGACCGATATTATCTGCAAAAGATTTTCGACTGTGCTGCAGACGGAAGGCGGATACAATGCAAGTGCATTTATGCGGATAAAGATTGCGGAGCAGCTTCGTTATCTGCCGATGGGATATTTTAATTCCAACAGCATCGGTGAGATTTCTTCCGTTACAACAAATACCATGGAAATGCTTGGTGACATTGCAGCGAGAGTAGTGATGCTGACAACCCAGGGAATTTTAGAAACAACGATGATTGTTCTTATGATCCTCATTTTTGACTGGAGAATCGGTCTCATCGCAGCGGCTGGTGTAGTCCTTTTCTTTATGATCAATACGGTCATGCAAAAGGCAGGAAAGAATGATTCAATGGAAAAAGTCCGGTGTGATACCGAGCTGATCAGCCAGATCATGGAATACATTCAGGGAATATCGGAAGTGAAGTCCTATAACCTGCTTGGGAAACAGGCAAAAAGGCTGAATGATGCAAACGAAGCGTGTGCTAGGATCAACACAAAGATGGAGCTTTTGTTTGTGCCATATCATTTCCTTCAGGGAGCAGTGACAAAGATCACTGGAGCAGTCATTGTGATCTGCAGTGCAGCGTTTTATATCCATGGAACGATGAGTGCTGTTTATGCGATCGGTATGACCATTGCAGCATTTATGCTTTATTCAAGCCTGGAGTGTGCAGGAAACTATTCCTCACTTTTACATGTGGTAAGTGTGTGCGTGGATAAGGCAAATGCAATTCTAAAGCTTGATACAATGGACATTAACGGAAAAGAGATCAAACCGCAAAAATATGACATTCAACTGGATCACATTTCATTTTCCTATGATAAAAGAAAAATCATTGATGATGTATCGCTTTCCATTCCGGAAAAGACAACAACAGCAATCGTTGGTCCATCCGGTGGTGGAAAATCCACCATCTGCAATCTGATCGCCAGATTCTGGGATGTAGATGCAGGTGAAGTCACACTTGGCGGAGTAAATGTGAAGGATTACAGCATGAACAGTCTGATGAACAACTTTTCCTTTGTGTTTCAGACAGTCTATCTGTTCGCTGATACAATTGAAAACAATATTAAATTCGGTCGTCAGGATGCAACTCATGAGGAAGTTGTAGCGGCTGCAAAGAAAGCATGCTGCCATGACTTTATCATCCAGCTTCCGGATGGTTATAACACCGTGATCGGAGAAGGCGGAGCCACACTTTCCGGTGGTGAGAAACAGCGTATTTCGATAGCCAGAGCAATCATGAAGGATGCACCTATCGTCATTTTAGACGAGGCAACAGCCAACGTTGATCCGGAGAATGAGAAGGATCTGATGGATGCGGTAGATGCACTTACGAAGGAAAAAACGATCATCATGATCGCCCACAGACTGAAGACAGTAAGGCATGCAGATCAGATCATAGTCGTCGATAAAGGTCAGATTGTCCAGAAAGGAACGCATGAGCAGCTGATGGAGCAGGAAGGTATCTATAAGAGATTTGTGGATGCAAGGCAACAGGCAGTGAGCTGGAAACTGGCACACTGAAGATCATTCTGGCTTCCAGCTTTTTATAACGCAGAAATATTTTATAAAATGAGCAGAATTGTACTTTTTCTGGTTAAAATAGTGCAAGTTTTTCAGGGGAAAATAATATAAAATAGATTGGATAAGTATGAACAGAAAAAGGAGATAACTTAAGATGAAACAGCTCACAAGACTTTTTATCCCAATCTGTCTGGAAACACTATTTTATATGCTGTCCGGTATGGTTGACACTCTGATGTTATCCGCAGTTGGAGACTATGCAGTCGGGGCGGTGGGAACGGCAAACAGTTATATTGGAATTTTTATCATAATGTTTTCTATCATATCTTCCGGCATGGTTTCGGTCATGACGCAGAATATTGGCGCAGGCAGACCGGGAGTTGCCTATCAGGCAAGGCAGCTTGGATTATTATTTAATGCTGTTGCAGGCGTGCTTATGGCTGTATTTTTATTTTCGGGAGCAGGAGCAATCCTTCGTATGGTAGGAATTGCGGATGCATTGTATGAACCGGCGTTGATTTATCTTAAAATTGTCGGGGGTGGGTGTATATTAAATGCGGTCATTCCTATCTTTTCAAGCTATCTGCGCGCATTCGGATATACAAAGCAGCCATTATATGCCACGATCGTTGGAAATATCGCAAATTTTGTGATGAATGCAGTATTTCTTTTTGTATTGCACAAGGGTGTTGCAGGTGTCGCCGCAGCAACTGTGATCTCCAAGATCCTGAACCTGTGTATTGTACTGTATTTTTCACATAAGCTGATCTCTGCAAAAAACAGCACAGAGAGGATCGCAAATAAGACAGTCTTAGGGCAGATCGTGAAAGTCGGACTTCCATCTGCATGTGAGACGGCACTCTATAATGTTGCAATGATGCTTGTCATCCGTTTCCTGAATCAGATGGATGCAGAAGGACTGAATGTGACAGCCAGATCTTATACGGCAACAATCAGTAATTTTTCCTATTGTGTCGGTGCAGCACTGGCACAGGCAAATGCGATCATGACAGGCTGGCACATCGGTGCTGGGGAACTCGAAGAGTGTGACAGAGGGACAAAGCGGGCGGCATTTGTCGGAGTATGTGTGGCAGTCTGCATGGAGACAGCAATTGTGCTTGGTTCCGGTTTTATTATGCCGCTCTTTACAGACAACCCGGAAATGACTGCGCTGGTTCGCAAGCTGCTGGCGATCGATATTGTACTTGAGATTGGACGCGTGACGAATCTTGTGTTTGGACAAGCCTTAAAAACAAGCGGAGATGCAGTGTTCCCGGCAGTGATCGCAGCCGTTTTCATGTTTGTTTTTGCGGTGGGAGGCACATGGCTGTTTGGAATTTCCATGGGACTTATGGCTGTGGGAGCGTATATTGGGCTTGCAAGCGATGAGTGTGTGCGGGCTGTCGGCATGGTATGGCGCTGGAAAACCGGGAAGTGGAGAACAAAGAAGCTTGTGTGAGCAGGAAGCGGAGTTGATTTATGTTTAATTGAAAGTGATGAGGTCGTGGAATGCGACCTCATTATTATATGTGAACATGAAATAGCAGTAGGCAGAATGAAAGAGTTGGGATACAATAAAAGCATAGATTTTGAAGCCTAAAAGAAATCATTTTGAGAGACTAATCTGGAGCTTCAAAATGGAAAAGCGGACTATAGCAAAAAAACTATGAAAAGGCTATCATCAGAATTAAAAGAAAAATATGGCAAAGGCTTTGACTTTAGCAGTCTTTATAAATATGTGAAATTTCATCAGGAATTTCCTCAAATTTTGGACTCACTGCGTCCAAAGTCTGGGCGTCCTTTGTCATGGACGCATTATAGAATTTTGCTTCAGGAAACATCACCAGAGGCACGAGCATGGTATGCAAAAGAGGCACAGGAGCAAGCTTGGTCAGTTCGGACTTTACAGAAAGTGAATTGGAGCAGAGAATTATCACGCATATTCAAAAATTTCTTATGGAGCTGGGGAAAGGGTATGCGTTTGTAGCAAGACAACAGCATATTAGAACTGAAAAAGAAGATTATTACATTGATCTTGTTTTTTACAATTACATTTTGAAGTGCTTTGTATTGATTGATTTAAAAACGTCAAAAATTACACATCAGGATGTGGGGCAGATGGATATGTATATTTGCATCTAAATATAAAACCTGCCTTCCATCAGAAGAACAGCTTCGGGAAGAGATTGAAATTCAGAAGAGATTTTATTATTTACAGAAAGAAGAAGACAAAGAAAATAAAGATTTTTAAAATATGAGTAGAGAAAGGCGTGAGTCATAAAAATATGGCTTGCGTCTTTTCATGTCTGGAAAGGAAGTGATATAGAATGGCACAAATCTCACAGTATGAGCTTGTGCTTCATAAGGACGATAACTGGAAGATTGTAGGATAAATGTTACAGCAGAATAGTATGGTAATTGTTTATCCAATCTATACTATTCTGCTTACAATTAGATTGACAAAATAAGAATCCCTCTCATATAATTGGTTGCAATGGTATTGAGGAAATACAACCTTAAATGTATAATGGGAAAGTAGCATTGCAGGAATGAGGTAGGCCAATGAATAAAATATTGATTATTGAAGATGATTTAGAAATAAATGCGTTATTGGCTGATTTTCTAAAAGAAAAAGGATATGCTGTGCATTGCCAATATGATGGACTTCATGTTCTGGATTTTTTGAATAAAGAAAAAATTGATTTGATTATACTTGATATTATGCTTCCTTATCGGAGTGGTGATATTATTTTATCTGATGTACGCAAGAAATTTACGATACCTGTTATTATTATTTCAGCGAAAGAAACTACACAAAATAAAATCGACTTGCTTCGTCTGGGAGCAGACGATTATATCACAAAACCTTTTGATATGGAAGAAGTGCTTGCCAGAATTGAAAGTAATCTGCGAAGAGTACAATTTCAAAATAGCCAGACAGAATGTTTGCAATATAACAATCTGACTTTAGACCTAGAGAAAAATACAGCATTTTTGAATGGAATAGAATTATCCTTAACCGCTAAAGAATTTGGCATTTTAGAATTGTTGATGAAATATCCAGATAAAGTATTTTCAAAATCGAATCTTTTTCAAAGTGTTTGGGATACAGAATATATTGCTGAAGATAATACACTTAATGTTCATATCAGTAATTTACGCAATAAATTAAAAGCGATATGCTCTGATACAGAATTTATTGATACTGTTTGGGGCATTGGCTACCGCCTACATAAAGCTAAGGATTAAACGTTCCTTAGCTTTATTATTTTTTTAACTTTTCTCATTACGATTTAAGAAATTCTTTAAAATTGCCCGTTATAATGGTTTAAGTAAAGGAGGTTTGGGATATGAGTTCAGTTATTTTAGAAGCAAAGTCTTTAACCAAAGAATATAAACAAACATTAGCATTAGACCACATAAATTTACAAATAAAAAAAGGAAAAATTTATGGATTTATTGGTCAAAACGGAGCAGGTAAGACTACTTTTTTAAGATTAGTCACAGGGCTTGCGTTTCCAACAAGTGGTACACTTTCTTTATGGGGAAATTCTGGAACAGAAGAATTGCAGAAACAGCGTAAACGAATTGGAAGTATGATTGAAACGCCTGCTCTATTCCCGTCAATGACTGCCTATCAAAATATGGAAGTACAGCGTATTCAACGAGGCATACCAGATAAATCAGTTATTAAAAGGACATTAGATATGGTTGGATTGCAAGATACAGGTAAAAAGAGTGTCCGCAATTTTTCATTAGGTATGCGTCAACGATTGGGGATAGCGATTGCACTTTTAAATACACCAGAACTATTGATTTTAGACGAGCCTATCAATGGTCTTGACCCTGCTGGAATTGTAGAAATCAGAAATTTATTAAAAATTTTGAATAAAGAATATGGTATGACCATTTTGGTTTCAAGCCATATCTTAGAAGAATTGTATCAAACAGCATCAGAATTTATTATGATTGACCATGGAAAAATTATAGAAGAGATTTCCGATTATGAATTAAATGAACGGTGTAAACGACATATAGCAATTAAAACAACAGATGTTCAGAAAACGGTTCTGGTTTTGGAAGAGAATCTTCATACAGATAACTTTAAACTAATGCCAGATGGCATAATTCGTTTGTATGATTATTTGAATGATTTAGAGACAGTTGCGTCTGCTTTGGCAGAATCGCACATTCTTGTAACAGGACTTTCTGTATCTGGCGATACTTTGGAGGACTATTTTTTGAGCAAAATAGGAGGAACAAAAGATGTCAAATCTCCTAAAAACTGAGTTATATAAGTTGTTTCACAGTTGGTATTTTTGGGGAATTGGAATATTCAATCTCCTTTTGAGTAGCATATTGCTGTTAGATAGTAAAGAACGCTCTTCAAACTTAATTATGGCATCATTATACAATATTCCGTTACTCTATTTTTAAGTATAGTGTTTATAGCATTGTTCATTGGAAGTGATTTTAGTGGAAGAACTTTAAATACTTATATTACTGCCGGACATAAAAGAAGTTCTATATTTAGAGTAAAGTTAATTGTATCTCAAATAGGTTGTATTATCATTCTGGTATTTCCATTATTTGTACATGGAATTATTAGTCAATTTTATATTGGAGAAAAACTTTTTTGGAATGATAGCACATATACTATGGTTTTACTAACTCTGTTTGCCATGATAACACTGTGTGCATTACCGATGTTTTTTGCTTTTATTTTTCGTGATATGGGGAAAACACTGACAGTTTCAATGGTTTTATTTTTTGTTATGATTTTTTTGCTGAACAGTGAATCTGCACAAATAATCAGCAGAATAATACCAATGGGACAACTTAGGTTAATTTCATTGCAAAAGGTCTATTCGACAAACTTTTGCTTGTTTGTAGATTTTTTATGGAATTTTATTTTATATTTCATTGCAGGTAGTGCTTTTTTACATACAGACTTGAAATAACCGGAGGTGTTTTTTATGGATAAATTATTAAAACTGGAAAAATATCAGTTGTTACATAATTCTATTTACTGGTGTGGTATGATTGGAATATTTATTTTAGGATTTTTTACAGCAGATACTTATGTTACAGAGGTCATGGGACCGACAGAAGAAATTGCTTCTTCTCTTGCTGATATTTTTAATGGAATGGTGTATGATTCTACGTTTCTTCTTATCATCATGTCGGCTATACTTGCATTGATTTTAGGACAGGAATTTTCTAAGAGAACAATAAACTTAGAGGTCAGTGCTGGACATTCCAGAAAACAAATTTTTACAAGTAAAATAATATCGTATTTAATTGCTTTTAATCTTATGGCTCTTGTCTATCCAGTTTCAGGGTGCATAAGGGAATTTGGACGCTTTGGTGTTGCCGACGTGGGAATGTTTTTTTACAATATTATAAAAGCAATCATTTATTCTTGTCTGCTTAATAGTGCGATATTTCTAATTGCAATACTTATTTGTTGCTATTTACAGGATGCTGTAAAAGCAACCTCGGTTACAGCAATTATTATTTTTGGTCTTAGCTTATATCTTGGCTATGGAATGATGTTGAGATTACCAGTCGGTTTTTTACCTACTTATCAAATCAGAATCGTTGTCAGCATGAAAACCTTTTTTCAACCGATAGCTATTTTAGTAGGATGTATATGGTCTGGTATATTGGTATTGCTTTCGTGGATAAAATTTTGTAAATGTGATTTTAAATAGGTGGAGAAAATGTCTAACATAGAATGGATTTTAATTATCATAACAATATTTTTAGTAATACTGCTATTTCGATATATTCAATTAAAAAAACAAATCCGTAATCTTGCGGATCAAGTTAATGAATTGAATTCTGGAAATTCACAGCAGATGTTAGACATTTCGTTGATTGATAAAGATTTAGAAAGACTGGCTGGTATATTGAATCAATATAATATCAGACAACGACAGGCTATCGCAGGCGTATTACGCAATGAAGAGTATTTAAAAGAATCTGTTGCTAATATATCACATGATTTACGTACACCTCTTACAGTCATTCTTGGTCATTTACAATTATTGCAAAAAGAAAATTTGGAATCCAGTCAAGCACAGCGTGTAAAAGTGATTTTTAGCAAAGCCGAAAAAATGAAAGAATTGGTAGAAACATTCTATGACCTTTCTATTTTGGAGGAACAGCAGACAGTTCCAGAAAAAGAAAAGTTTAATATATCTAATATGTTAATAAATTTAATTACGGAAAATGCCGTTGCATTAGAAAAGGAGAATATTTTACCCGAAATAAATCTCCCAGATTATTCAATATACGTATATTCTGATAAAAATATGGTAGAACGAATTTTACAAAATCTGTTGACAAATGCAATTAAGTATTCTGTTGGAACGATAAAAATAACACTTATGGAGAAAGAAAATAATAATATTATATTTACCATTGAAAATCCAATGAGTGACAGTTCAGAAATTGATTGCAATCGACTTTTTGACCGTTTTTATACAGGCGATAAATCAAGACATAATGGAAGTACAGGATTGGGACTTGCGGTAGTAAAAACACTTGTTGCCATTCTTGGCGGAAATATTGTTGCAAAAGTACATGCCAATAGCCTTATTATTACTCTTGAATTATAAAGTATTGAAGATATATTCGTATGATAATTCATTGAAGAGTGGACATCAAAATGTAAAGTCAATAGTTTGTAAAGTTCAGTTACAAACTATTGGCTTTTTTCATTACTGTGTAACAAGTAAATTTACGATAAAGAAATAAGGATAGTCGGCTCTTATTTGTTGCCTGCGGAGCAGATCAACAAATAAATGTTGAAGAATCTGTATAGGAAAACAGAGAAAACAAGAAGCAAATCACTTCTTATTCTCTCTGCTGTTCAAGATACCGTCAATCGTACCTTGAATGATTTTTAATTCATTATCACTCAATAAATCAAGTGACGAATCTATCTGACGGCGGGCTGTGTTTTTCTCAACATTCTTCGCTGGATAGAAATACTCGTCAACAGATATATTGAACATTGTAACTAAATCATGGAATAACTGAAAGCTAGGGTGTTTTCCGATATTTTCAATATCTGCGATATGACGTTCTCCGTAAAAGACTTTATCGCCTAAATCATTTCTGGAAAGCCCTGCTTTCTCTCTGGCTTCTCTGATTGCCAGTCCTAAAGGACGAAAATCAAAGCTGTGTGTATCTTTCTTTTTTCTCATTTTTAATCACCTAGCATGAGTTTATACTTCATGTTGTGCGATTAGAATGTATTAAAAACTCATATTATATGCATTATAAATTCAAATAAAGTATTACCTCGTTCGGTAAATAAAAAACCGTTCCGTGGGTAATCTCTTTTATAATGCCCCAAAATATAGGGATGGTTTTGGTATAACCAGAGCTGTCCTTTTCTATTTTCACAGGATTGCTCTGGTCAAGGAGCAATTTGTGATTCTAGTAAGAAAATCAGACAAATATATTTTCCCAAGAATTTGTCGTAAAAATGTGGTCAAATCAAGAAAATCGAGTGAGAAAGAGAATGTTACGCCATGCACAGAGAGGGAATAAATTCCCTCGCTGTAGGGCTGTCGCCATATACATTTCCATGAAGAAGTCCTCTTTATCAAGCAAGCTTGAAAGAGGGCTTTTCACGTAAATGTGCATGGCTTGTAGCGTTCACAAAATCTTCACAAAAAATTAGCACTCTCCTCTTGACAGTGCTAACAAACGGGTGTATAACATAGTCAGAACAAAGGAAGAGAACAAAAGAAGAACCAAGAGATCAGAAAAGATTTCAGAAGTAAAAGTTCTGTGAGTTCTCCGGACATCCCAGTTCCAAAGAAACAAGGTAATAAAGCATGAGATATCCACGAGAAAGCGGATACCGTAGAAAAAGGAGAGATGACTTATGTTGATGCCTAGTATTTTTGGAGAAGATTTATTTGAAGATTTGTTTGATTTACCATTCTATGATGACAGTAAGGTTGAGAAGAAATTGTATGGCAGACATGCAAAGAATCTTATGAAAACAGATATCAAGGAAATGGACAACGGCTATGAGCTGATTATCGATCTGCCTGGATTCAAGAAAGATGAGATTAAGGTATCGTTAGACAATGGATATTTGTCTATCGCCGCTGCAAAAGGTCTTGATCAGAATGAGCAGGAGAAAGATACCGGCAAGTACATCCGAAGAGAACGTTATGCAGGTTCCTGCGAGCGTAGTTTCTATGTTGGTGAAGATATAACAGAGGAAGATATCAAGGGCGAGTTCAAACATGGTATCTTGAAACTGTTTGTTCCAAAGAAAGAAGCAAAGGCAGCAGTACCGGAACGTAAATTCATCGCAATTGAAGGATAATTATTTTGTACAGAAAGTAACCTACAGACCGAAAAGCCTATAGGCATTGGAAAGGAAGGATACATTATGGCAGACAAAAATCCAAAACATATGTTAAAGAAAAAACAGGTAAAAGCAAAAGATAAGAAAAAACATATTTATGAATAAACAGTCAGAAATGAATGGAAGGCATCGCACTTTGGTGTGATGCCTTTCTTGTTTTGCAGGGAAAAGGAGGACAAAATGAGAGAAAAACAGAAACAGCCAGCATCATTTCAGCCGGACAGGATTTTGTCCTATTTTAAAGCAGAATGGCAAGTACTTCTGGCGGTGACAATATCCGGTCTGATCTATAATGTAGGACTGCTTGCAGGACCGTGGTTCGAAGGAAAAATGACCGGCTGTCTTGTGGACATTTTAAGAGGTGCCGGACAGTTTGGCGATATGCTGATTCTTGTGTTAAGCTATGTGGCAGTGATCGTGATCGTGCAGAGTTCGAGATATATCAAGCGTTTTTATGTCCGCCGTTTTGCCAATAATGTAAACCGCAGGATGAAGGAAATCCTCTATGGAAGCCTTGTCAGAAAAAGCAGGGCGAGCCTTAAGGAAGAGGGCGAAGGCAATGTCATAACGAAAGCAATCCTCGACGTTGATGACTGTGTGGAGGGAATGCGGAAATTTACGACGGAAATTTTTGATACAGGTGTGGCGCTCGCAGCCTATGCCGGAATGCTTTTGTGGTATGACTGGCGGCTGGCGCTCTTATGTATGCTGTTTCCGCCAATCTCTTACATGACCGCAGAAAAAATGAAAAAAATGATCCAGAGAACCGGGGCTGCCTACAAGGAACAGTCCGGCGCGCTGAGCGCAGCGACGTTAGACCGGGCAGAAAATGCAATCACATACCGTGTTTTCGGGCGTGAAAAAGAAAGACAGAATGCATATGAAGAAAATTTGTCTGCGTATGAAAAATCAGCCGTGAGAGCAAGCATCTGGAACACGGCAATGCCACCGGTGTATCGCGTCATCTCCATGGCAGGTGTGCTGTTCATTTTGTATTTCGGACAGAAAAATGTATTGGGAACCGGCTGGCGTGCATGGGGCATTGCGGCGTTTACCACATTTTTGTCGTGCTTTGTGAAACTTTCCGTGAAGTCGTCAAGCGCTGCGAAGCTGTTCAATGCAGTACATAAAGCACAGGTTTCATGGAACCGTATCAAACCACTTCTGACACGAAAAGATGAGAGAACTGCGATCGAAGATCAGACAGCAGAAAATCATGCCAGGGAGTGTAAGGAAAAAAACGACACAGTCCCAGCAGACAAAACAGAGACAACAGTGCAAAAAATACAGATCAGTCATCTGAATTTTGCTTATCCGGATGGAAAGAAAATTTTAGACGACATTTGTCTTTCCGCAGAGAAAGGACAGATCATCGGTATTACCGGGGCGGTCGCATGTGGCAAGTCAACGCTTGGAAAAGTATTTTTGTGTGAATATCCTTATGAGGGACAGATTCTTGTGGACGGCACAGATTTGCAGGCTATGGACGAGGCAGACCGCACGAAGAGGATCGGTTATCTTGGACATGATCCGGAGTTGTTTTTTGACAGTGTGGAAAATAATATTTTGCTCGGTGAGAAAAAAGAGGCAGACGATTACTTAAAGGCAGTGTGCATGGAACAGGAAGTTGCAGAGATGGAGGATGGAAAACAGACCGCGGTTGGAAATGGCGGAGTACGTCTCTCCGGCGGTCAGGCAAAGCGTCTTGCACTTGCAAGGACACTCTGCCACAAAAAGCCGGTTCTGATTCTGGATGATCCTTTTTCGGCACTGGACAAAAACACGGAAAAACAGATTTTGGCCAATTTGAAACAGCAGACGAAAGACAATATTGTTTTCTTAATTTCTCACCGTTTATATCTGTTTCCGCAGATGAATCAGGTCATCTGGATGGAAGGTGGAAAGGCGGTGGCCGGTACACATGAAGAAATTCTGGAAAAGATACCGGAGTACCGCAGTCTGTATGAGACACAGAGCGATGAAAGAGAGAATGCGAAAGTGGAAACGGAAAATAGAAAAACAGTTTCTGAACATACAGAGGAAAGGAGGAGTGGCAGATGAAACAGAAAAGACAGGTAAAAAGTGTGATCCTGGAAACAATCAAAAAACAGAAAATGCTGTCTGCCGGAATCCTGACCGCAGTGATCGGAGCAGTTGTGGCAGCGCTGATTCCGCCGCTGATCCTTGCAAAAATCATTGATACAGTGACAGCCGGTAATGAGGCGGCGTTTTCTGTGATCCTTCTCTATTTTGTCCTGCTCGCACTTACCGGAATATTGGAAGCTGCGAGGGAAGGACTCCTGACGGTGTTTGGCCAGAAAATCACACATGCGCTAAGAAGCAGCCTGATGGATAAATTTGTAAGTCTGACGGCAGACAGCGTGAATAAGCAGGAGCCGGGAACACTGGTGTCACGGTTTGTCGGGGATGTTGACACGGTGGAAAATCTGTTTACCTCCGGGATTATCAGTATGTTTGCGGATGTATGTAAGATTATCAGTATCCTTGTCGTGATCTGGTTTCAAAACCGTGGACTGACGCTGGTATTGCTGGTGTTGCTGCCGTTTTTATTCTGGTTTACCAGACATGTCCAGAAAAATATGCTGGCGGCGCAGATTGAAAACCGAAAGGCTGTCGGACGGGCATCCGGTCATGTGCCGGAGACGCTTCACAATATCCGCACAATCCATTGTCTTGCAAAGGAAGCATACATGGAAGAGCGTTACGACACTTATATCGGGGAGAGTTATGCAGCGATGGAGCGCACCAATTTTTATGATGCGGTTTACTCCCCGGTGATACTGATATTGAATGCGGTGGTTGTCGCAGTTGTCATGCTGCTTTCCGCGTCCGGAAACCACACGGTACTGACCTTCTTTGGAATGTCTGCCGGAACTGCGGTTGCGGTCATCAACTATATCTCACAGATATTCTCCCCGGTGGAGAGCCTCGGAATGGAGATTCAGACGATTCAGTCTGCGATTGCCGGAATCCACAGGATCAATGAATTTTTTGCACTTGAGGAGAAGCAGATAGTGGAAAAAGACAGCGAGACAGTAGCAGAAGAATGTGTGGAACAGATGGCTGGGGGACACTCAGAAAATAAAACAGCAGATGTTCCGTTTGTCGAGTTTCGGGATGTGACCTTCGGTTATGATGAACATGTCGTTTTAGACCATTTGAATTTAAAGGTCATGGACGCGGAGCAGGTAACACTCGCAGGACGAACCGGGGCAGGAAAAAGTACGATTTTAAAACTTCTCTTAGGACTTTACGAACCGCAGGGCGGAGAGGTTTTGATCCACGGAAGACCGGCAGTGACAGTCCGGGAGGAAGAGAAACGGAAACTGTTCGGCTATGTAGAACAGACCTTCCACATGGTTCCGGGAACGGTGCGCGATCAGATCACGCTGTATGATGAAACCATTCCGGCAGACCGCGTAAAAGCAGTGGCAGAGCTGACCGGGTTAGACGATGTGATAGAAAGCTCTGAAAACGGATATGACACGAAATGCACGCCGGAGTTATTCTCGCAGGGACAGTGGCAGCTCTTATCCATTGCAAGAGCCGCAGTGGCGGAACCACAAATGCTGCTGTTTGATGAGATCACGGCGAATCTGGATGCAGAGACGGAAAAGGCAGTGTTACTGGCGTTAAAGCGTGTAGCGAAAGACCGCACTGTCATTTCCATCTCACATAGAACTTCAGCAGAATTAGGACGTATTATTTATCTCTGATTTTTCTTCACAAAATATCCAATCAGGTAGCAGACGACAGCAACCACCATGCCATTGATGGAGGAAATCCCCCAGTTTAACACATTTAACCAGTTACAGAAGTTATAGTATAACCAGACGGATAAAATCGTTCCAATGATACCGGAGATCAGTACCATAGGTTTTTTCTTCTGATGGAAGATATTAGCAAGTCCGAGTCCGGCGGTATATAAGGCATTGTCATTTGTAGTCCAGATATTCAGACCAAGGACAAGCAGTGCCATATAAAACAGGTTCAGACGGATCATAACTTCAAAAATATCGTTACCACCTACAAAAATGTAGGAGATCGCACCAAAGAAAAACATCAATGAGTTACCGATAAAGAAAGCAACTACAGTGGCAACGGTTCCGATTGTCGCATTTTTTGCGAATCGGGTAAAGTTTGGAGTTGCAGTACCACCGGATACAAAAGAGCCGATGACAAGTCCGGCACCGCCAATCACCGTTAAGGAACCACTGGACACTGCCAACTATTATAGCTTGTGTTGCGTGGTTATGCAATGAAATCTTTCTGTCCCTGGCGCATTTGTTTCTGGTATTGTTTGGGAGAAACATGCAGGTATTTGGTAAACTGTTTGATAAAGTAACTTGTGGTACAGAAACCGACCGCAGATGCAATCTCCGTCACGTTCTGGGTAGTGGAGACTAACAGCTTTTCCGCTTCCCGGATGCGGATCTCATTCAGGTAATCACTGAAATTCATATGCAAAAGCCGGTTGAAACTTCTGGAAAAATAGCTGTAGCTCAAATTACAGAGTTTTGCCATGTCCGCTGCACTGATAGATTTTTCATAGTTGGTGATCATGTAGGTCAGGGCTGGGGAGAGCTGCTGTTTTAACTGCTGGTTTTCAAAATCTTCGAGAAGCGGTTCTTCGCCATTTGCATGCCAGTAGCGCAGCAGCCAAAGAAAAATACCGCCAATGTGATTTTTGATCGCAAGCTCGTAGCCGTATTGTTTTTCTTCAGATTCCCGGATAATCTCGTTCATAAGTCCGGGGATGGCAGAGTGTTTTGCATTTAATATGGAAGAAGAAATTACTTTTTCGTAAATGCTGTTTTCGGTGATAAATGGAAGCAGATATTTTAACTCAAAGTGGCTCTGCGTCATGCCGTCGTAAATGAGTTCCGGGAGAAAACGAACCACGATATAAGAGCCGCCCTCTGATGAGAGCGCGTCGATCTGGTGCACTTCCCTGGAATTGATCAGTACAAAATCCCCTGCCGCAAATTCGTGGTAAATTCCGTTTAAATAAATACGGAAATGACCGGAAAGCGCATAGAGCATTTCAATATAATAATGAAAATGAGCGGAAAATACATTGCCCGATTTCTCTGCTTTTTCAATATGACAGAGATACTGGCAGGCGATGCCGTCAATATATTGTTTTCTTTCCTCCGGATAATCCATAGAAAACCTCCAATGACAAAATTGTTATATTTTTGAATAGAAAAATTATAGCATGGAAGAGAAGATTTTACTAGAATATGTGATGTGAAAGAAAACATTTTAAAATAAAAATAGAAACGTATTTGGAGGAAGCAGATGAGTATGAGTACAATCGGAGTACCATTGGAAGGATTTGGAGCATATTGCAGGGCGGCAGCCGCAGAGGGAGCCGTTTTATTGAAAAATGAAGGTCACATGTTCCCGTTGAAAAAAGAAGAGATGGTGTCTGTGTTTGGCAGGTGCCAGTTTGAGACTTACCGCAGCGGAACTGGTTCCGGCGGAGCTGTCAACGTGCCTTATGCGGTGAATATTTATGATGGAATGAGAGAGAGCGGCAGCTTTACTTTGAATGAGGAGCTGGCAGACATTTACAGAGCGTGGTTAAAAGACCACCCATTTGACAACGGCGGTGGCGGCTGGGCAGCAGAGCCGTGGCACCAGAAAGAGATGGTGATCACAGAGGAGATTGCGGCAGCCGCAGCAGAAAAATCAGAGAAAGCGATTTTTATTATCGGACGTACTGCAGGCGAAGATAAGGATTATGCAAATGAGGCGGGCAGTTACCTTCTAACGCCGGAAGAACTTGAAAATCTGAAGGTTCTGACAGCGCATTTTGAACAGGTCGCAGTGCTTTTGAACGTGTCGAATATCATAGATATGAGCTGGCTTAAGAATCCTGTATACAAGGATCATATCCGTTCCGTGCTCTATATCTGGCAGGGCGGCATGGAGAGTGGAAATGCAGTTGCGGATGTTTTGAGTGGAAAAGTGTCTCCAAGTGGAAAACTGACGGACACGATCGCATGTTCACTGGCAGATTATCCGGCGGCGAACGATTTCGGAGACAATGTGCGCAATTTTTACACCGAAGATATCTATGTGGGATACCGCTATTTTGAGACATTCTGCCCGGAAAAAGTCATGTATGAGTTCGGTTTTGGACTTTCCTATTCGAAGTTTGACATTGAAATTTTAAAAGCGGAGACGGTTACAGAAGAATCCAAAGTCGGAGGTGCCTGGGGCAGTCACGGAGTATCGATTGATAATGGAACATGTGCAGGAAAAGAAGTGCAGATTACCATCTGTATGAAAAATACAGGAGACTGCAGGGGAAAAGAGGTTGTACAGGTCTATGTGCAGGCACCGCAGGGAAAACTTGGAAAACCGGCGAGAGAATTAAAAGCATTTGCAAAGACAAAGGAGCTGGCTCCGGGAGAAAAACAGAAAATGACACTGCACATTCCGGTAAAAAATCTTGCTTCATATGATGATTCCGGTGTGGCAGGCCACAAGTCCTGCTATGTATCAGAGGCAGGTGCTTACGTATTCCATGTGGGTAATAGTGTGCGGAATACGAAAATCGCAGATGTGGATGGAAAAGGAGCATATATCGTAAAAGAGCTTTGTGTGACGGAAGCCCTGCAGGAAGCACTCGCACCGACAGAAGCATTTGAGCGCATCCGTCCGGGACAGAGCCGGGAGGATGGAAGCTATCAGCAGGAAAAGGAGGCAGTGCCGCAGCAGACCATCCGGTTACAGGAACGGATTGAGGCGCATTTACCGGAGCAGCTTGCAATCACCGGAGACAAAGGAATCCGTTTTTCGGATGTTGCAGAGGGAAAAGCAGATTTGGATACATTTATCGCGCAATTGACCAAAGAGGAACTTGCCACGATCGTGCGCGGGGAAGGAATGAGCAGCCCGAAAGTAACACCGGGTACGGCATCCACATTTGGAGGTGTCAGCGACCGCCTGTATGAATATGGAATCCCGGCTGCCTGCTGTGCAGACGGACCTTCCGGTATCCGTATGGAGAGCGGATTGAAGGCAACACAGCTTCCAATCGGAACACTGCTTGCATGTTCGTTTAACATTCCAATGATGGAAGAACTTTATGTGATGGAAGGAAAAGAGCTGGTTGCAAACGAAGTGGACACTCTGCTCGGACCTGGAATTAATATCCACCGCTATCCGTTGAACGGACGCAATTTTGAGTATTTCAGTGAAGATCCTTATGTGACCGGATGTTTTGCGGCAGCAGTGACAAGGGGAATCAAAAAAGGCGGCTCTTTTGCAACGGTGAAGCATTTTGCGGCGAACAACCAGGAGACGGCAAGACATACAGTAGATTCTGTTGTGTCAGAGCGTGCACTGCGTGAGATTTATCTGAAAGGATTTGAGATTGCAGTCAAAGAAGGGGAAGCCTCCTCTATTATGACATCTTATAATCCAATAAATGGACACTGGACATCGTCCAATTATGATTTAAATACCACGATCTTAAGAGGAGAGTGGGGGTATGAAGGCATTGTCATGACCGACTGGTGGGCAAGTGTCAATGATGTTGTAAAAGGTGGCAAGCAGGATCATCATGCACTTTCTTCGATGGTGCGCTCCCAGAATGACCTTTATATGGTAGTCAACAATAACGGCGCGGAGATCAATGCCATGGGCGATGATATTTTGGAGGCACTGGACAATGGAAAGCTGACCATTGGGGAGTTGCAGCGCTCTGCAAAAAATATCTGTCGGTTTATTTTAAATGCTCCGGTTATGAAACGCCCGTTAAGACCGTTGGAGGAAGTGAAGGCATATGAGCCGTTGCAGGGGGCTGGATCAGAAGGGGCAAATGGGGAAAGCGATATAAGCATTGTTCCGGAAGATAAAGTGTCACAGAAGATTTATGTAAACCAGTCTGGTGTATACAATGTTGTTGTAAAATTTATTTCTCCGCAGTCAAATCTGGCACAGGCAGCCGCAAACCTCTATCTCAACGATGAATTATTCTTCACATTGCAGACGAGCGGCACGGAAGGCAGACCGAACACGCAGAAGATTTGCCGTGTGGAATTAAAACAGGGATACTACGAGATCAAAACAGAGGTTGTGAAACCGAAGCTTGAGATGGAGTGGGTGGAGATTCGGAAATAATCAGAGGGTACCGTTCACCAGGCAGTAAATGTGAACATTCTGTTTCTACATATGTTTCGCCGTCTTTTTTGTGAACCATATAGGAGGCGAGAAGTGCCATGCCCCATGCGCCGCCTTCCCCGGCAGTTTCCATGACGGAAACCGGTGTGTTTAAAGCGGCGGCTCGGATGTTCATGCTCCCAGGGCGGACATATAAACTGTCGTTACAAAAATTGAACTGCTACGCTTCCACAAGCTGCAGATCGTACAATTTCCGGTACAGTCCGTTCTGGGCGAGAAGTTCCTGATGGGTGCCGGCTTCCTTGATCTGTCCCTGATGCATGACAATGATCTTGTCGGCATGCTGGATCGTGGAAAGTCTGTGTGCAACCATGATCGTAGTTCTGCCCTCCATGAGTTTTGCCAGAGCACTTGTGATAAGAGCCTCGGTCTCCGTGTCGATATTGGCAGTTGCCTCGTCTAAGACAAGGATGGTCGGATCGTAAGCTAGGGTTCTCGCAAAGGAGAGTAACTGCCTCTGTCCGGCGGATAAGGTGCTTCCGCGCTCTGTGACAGGGGCATCATAGCCGCCCGGCATTTTTTCGATAAAGGAATCCGCGTGCACGATCTCTGCGGCACGTTTCACGTCCTCAATGGAAATATTCTCATTGTCCAGTGAAATATTGCTCTTAATATCCCCGGTAAAAATAAATACATCCTGCTGTACCTGCCCGATCGCGGCGCGCAGCACATCAGTGTCGATGTCTTTGATGTTGACGCCGTCGATCAAAATCTCACCTTTCTGGATGTCAAAGTATCGTCCGATCAGATTTAAGATGGAAGATTTTCCAGCTCCGGTAGCACCGACAAATGCAACTTTTTCGCCCGGTTCGATGACGAAACTGATGTCTTTTAAAATATAATCGTCCTTCTCGTAGGCGAACCATACATGACGGAATTCGATGCGTCCTTTGATGTTGACTTCAACCGGGTGCGTTGGTTTTACAATGTCCGGTTTCTCGTCTAAAATGGAGAAAATTTTTCCGGCGGAGGCGAGAGAGGACTGCAATGTACCAAACTGTTCCGCAAGTTCCTGGATCGGATCAAAAAACGAGGAAATATAAGTGATAAAAATAAACAGCGTTCCGAGCGAGAGCGTCTGGTTTAACACCCCGGCACTTCCGGTTCCAATCACAAGCATCATGGCAAGCACGGACACCAGATAAATGGATGGACGAAAAATCGCAAATGTCATAACCTCACGCCAGTTTGCCTTGTATAAATCTTCGGATTTCTTTTCAAACTGTGCATATTTTTCCTCTTCCCTTGCAAAAATCTGGATGAGCTTCATGCCGGAGAGGTGTTCCGATAAAAATGTGTTTAAGTCGGTAATGCGGTTTCTTGTAAGCTCGTATGCCTTCCTTGACATAAAACGGAAAAAGAAGGTCAGCACTGTGACAAGCGGCAGCAGTGCAAAGGATACGAGAGCCATTTTGACATTAATGGAGAGCATGACAACGGCATATCCGATAATTTTTACAATGTTTTTAAAGAGTTTTACCAAAATGGTGGAGAAAAGTTCATTGACCGCTTCGGTGTCGTTGGAGACACGGGTGACAAGTTTTCCCACAGGCGTATTGTTGAAAAAGTTTAACGATAAGCTGTGAATGTGGGTAAATACCTCCTCACGCATCTGGTAAATGATCTCCTGTCCCATTTTCTGCAAAATCCAGGTGTCTAATGCATTTAAGACAAATCCGGTGAGCAGAAGCAGCAGATAGAGGGCGGCCGCTTTCAAAATGCCGGCAAAATCATAATGCCGCAAATCTTTTAAGTCGTCCCTTGTGAGAGGCGTTGCACTTTGGTTTACATAAGATGAAAGTGTGGCGGCATCTGCATTTTTTAATGCATCACATTCTTCGGATGAAAGATTTTCTGCCATATAATATTGATTATTATATAGAAGAATCTGATCGTAATTCTGTCCGTCTGCCGCTTCAAAATCTCTTGTCAGGTAAGTGTCATGATAAGGAACAGCACCCGGCGCATCCGCAGTGGTTTCGATGTACGGTGCGTAATAGCCGTTGATATAATCATCGATCGCATCACCGATGACGATCGGGCGGTAAAGTTCTACCACGATGATAAAGAGGACGAGGACTGTCGCAGCAGTCATAACCCATTTGTGCGGTTTTAAATAGGCCAGTAAACGTTTCATAGTTATGCGTCCTCCTTTCCTGTTTTTGCAGCTGGATGATTCTGTCTGATGAGCGCTTTTCCGGCTTCACCGTGGATGGCTTCTAACTGCTGTTTTTCAAACATATCGTAATAAATCCCGTGTTTTGCCATAAGGGAATCGTGATTTCCAATCTCGGCGGCAGTGCCGTCCTCTAACACCATAATGATATCTGCATTCTGGATCGTCGAGATGCGGTGCGCAATGAGAATGGTCGTCTTTCCTTCCCGGTTTTTCTTTAAATTCGTTAAAATGTGTTCCTCGGTGTCGGTATCGACAGCGGAGAGGGCGTCGTCTAAAATCAGGATCGGTGCATTTTTCATCAGAGCCCTGGCAATGGAGCTCCGCTGTTTCTGACCGCCGGATAAGGTGACACCGCGCTCACCTACAATTGTCTCATAACCGTCCGGGAACTGGACAATATTTTCATGGATGCAGGCAGCGCGTGTTGCGGACTGGATGGCTTCCATATCATCATTTTCAGCGCCAAATGCGATATTGGATTTCAATGTGTCCGAGAACAGGAAATTATCCTGCGGAACGTATCCGATATTTTCACGCAGTGTTTTTAAAGGAATGGTGTTAATGTCCTTTCCATCAATGAAAAGCATGCCCGGTTTCGTGTTGTAAAGGTGCAGCAGGAGATTTACCAGTGTGGATTTCCCATTTCCGGTGCGCCCGATGATCGCAAGCGTTGTTCCTGCCGGCACATGCAGGGTGATGTCGTTTAAAGTCGGTTCGCTGTGACCGCGGTGGATGAACGTAAGGTGATGAAAATCAATTTCGCCCTTAATGTCGTCCACATCCTTTGTTTTGTCGGTGTCTGCAATGGCAGGCTGTTCTTTGAAAATCTCCTGGATCCTTCGGATGGAGGCAGCACCCTGCGAAAACATATTGACGGAATCCCCGCAGGCTAACATCGGCCAGACAAGCATGTTAATATACTGGTTAAAAGCGACAAAGCGTCCAAGCGTGATGTCCCCGACCAGCGCAAGATAGCCGCCGTAAATGAGCGTAAGCAGCGAGGAAAGCCCGATGATGACATCTAAAAGTGGAATGACGATCGACTGGATCTTTGCAATGCTTAAGTTCTTTTCCATGGTGTTTTCGTTTTCTTTTAAAAAGTGGTAACGCTGTGCCTTTTCACGGACAAACGCCTTGATGACACGGATACCGGAAAAGCTTTCCTGCACGTAGTCGGTGAGATCGGAAACAGCCTCCTGCCTTGCAGTAAAGCGCGGACGGATGATTTTTCCATAATAAATCTCGCCAAATAAAATGAAAAGCATTGGGATGACTGCGATCAGTGTCAGCTTCACGCTGACATAATACATCATCTGGAAAATGACCATAAGGGTCATGACGGAGGCGTCAAACACACAGATGACGGCAGGTCCGATCGCCATGCGGATCGCGTTCAGATCGCTGGTAAAACGTGTCATCAGGTCACCGGTTTTGTGCTCGTTGTAATATTCCACATCCATTTTTTCCAGATGGGAAAACATGTCGTTTCTCAGCTCTTTTTCGATGGAGCGGGAAGCTCCAAACAGGAAGTACCGCCAGAAGAAACGGCCGACCGCAAGCAGCAGTCCAAGCAGAAAAAGGTAAAGCAGATTTAATCTGACTCCGCTCCAGTCAAGGCTGTGGGCGGTGAGTCCGTCGGTGATGACACCGGTAAGTTTCGGAATAAAAATATTGGCAAAGTCTACCACAAAAAGCGTGATGATACCAAGCGTATACTGGACTTTATGCCGTTTGATATACTGAAAGATAAATTGGAAAGCGTTCATAAATAAATCTCCCTTAATAATGTCCTGCGGTAAACGGTTTTACGGAACTACCATAAAACCGCAGAGTATCTTCTATTCTATACTTCTTAAAGCAAAGTTGCAACCTGCGAAAATAAAATGATATACACGGAAACAGAAGAGTTACTGTCTGGATCCGTAAGAAGCCGGGGAAAGAGCACATAAAAAAAGTTTTCCTGCAAAAATCCTGAAAACAGTTATTTCTACAGAAAAACCTCTTTTTTATTTATACATCGCACAGATCAGATTGTATCACAGGAAACAAAATACCTAATCACATCCGAGCAGAATGTCGACCGCATGCTGTAACTCAGGGCGGTTGCGGTAGGCGTAGATGATCTCACGCTCATGATAAGTCAGGGAAGCTGCCGGATCATCAGGCTGGTCGTAACCGAAGGAGTTCAGGATGTCCGGGATTTTGTATATCTCGCACAGTAAGAGCAGTGTGTCCGCCGTCGGCTGTGCCTGTCCGCTTTCCCAGCCATAAATCGTCTTCGGTGCAACATCAATATCATGTTCCATCAGCCTGATCGATACGTCTTTCACTGAGTAATGATTTCGTTTTCTATATTCTTTTAACACCTTTGGAATTAATTCATTTCGCATAAAAATCCCCTGTTTCTGAAATTTAAAAAGTTATTATGGTTATCATATCTCACATATTTTAGACCGTCAATTAATTCTGATTATATGGGAAAATATGGTTGAAAGTCTTGAATTATAAGAATATAATGTGCGTAAGCAATGAGCGGTGCCAATCGAGAATATGTAGACCGAACATGCTTGCATGATGAGGTCTGTATATATCGGGAAGAACACATGAGAAAAGGAGCGGAGCGCATGAATAAATCCAGAGTGACAGAATATATCCTTGCTTATATGCAGGAAAAAGGAATTTCAGCATCTGAGATTTCAGAACAGACACAAGTTCCGGAAGAAAAACTGCATCCGGATTATAAAGAACCTCTGCTTGCCGAAGAGTTTTTAGAGCTTTGTGTTTTTTTACAGTTATCACCGGAAGCGATTGCAAAAACGATAAGAAAATGATGAAAAAGAGAATAAGAAAAACTTCCCTGATCCATACTAAAAGAAAAAGAAAGTGTGGATACGAATATGCAGAAGGGAAAACAGAGCCTCTGTTTTACAGAGGCTCCTTTTATTATCAGCACGGCAAATATTGTTGGAAAAAAGGAGGGAGAGGGACCTCTGGCAGGTCATTTTGATGTGATCGGTGAGGACGATAAATTTGGTCAGAACACATGGGAAGAGGCAGAGAGCACGCTGCAGAAAGAAGCTTTCACCATGGCGGTCGGCAGAGCCGGATTAAAAAAAGAGGACATCCGGTATCTTTTCGCAGGCGATCTTTTGGGGCAGACCATGGCGACCTCGTTTGGGGTGCTGGATTTTCAGGTACCGCTCTTTGGACTTTACGGAGCCTGCAGTACCTGTGGGGAATCGCTGTCTCTCGGTGCGATGTGTGTAGCGGCCGGCTATGCGGATCACGTCGTGACTATGACTTCAAGTCATTTTGCCAGCGCAGAAAAACAATTCAGATTCCCGCTCGAATATGCAAACCAAAGACCGAAATCGGCCACCTGGACAGTGACCGGAAGCGCTGCTTTCGTCCTCGGAAAAGAGAAGGGAATGGCAAAAATCACAGGGATCACAACCGGAAAAATTGTGGATTTTGGGATCAAAGATTCCATGAACATGGGGGCAGCCATGGCACCAGCAGCCAAAGAGGTCATCAGACAGCATTTTGAGGATTTCGGGCGAAGTGAAAAAGAATATGACAGGATCATTACAGGAGATCTCGGAACGGTAGGACAGAAAATTCTCATTGACCTGTTGTTAAAAGACGGTTACGATATCAGTAAGATACACTCGGATTGTGGAATTGAAATTTTTGATGCTGAAAGCCAGAATACCGGGGCAGGTGGTTCCGGATGCGGATGTTCAGCAGTGACGCTAAGCGCTTACTTTTTAAAACAGATCGAAGATGGAACGTTAAAACGGATATTGTTCGTGCCGACAGGCGCATTGCTTTCAACGGTGTCTTTCAATGAAGGAATGACGGTGCCGGGCATTGCACACGCAGTTGTCATCGAACATGCAGATGCATAGACAATGGATTTTCAGAAAGAAAAGAGGATGAAAAATGGATTATATCAATGCATTCTGGGTAGGCGGACTGATCTGTGCACTTGTCCAGATTCTTATGGAGAAAACAAAAATGCTTCCGGGCAGGATCATGGTTTTACTCGTATGCCTTGGGGCGGTGCTTGGCGCATTGCAGATTTATCAGCCATTCATAGAGTTCGCGGGAGCCGGTGCAAGTGTGCCGCTGCCAGGCTTTGGAAATACACTCTGGAAAGGCGTAAAGGAAGCAGTGGACGAGAATGGATTTATTGGCATTTTTATGGGAGGATTTAAAGCGAGTGCGGTTGGTATTTCCGCAGCACTGATTTTTTCCTATATTGCAAGTATCATTTTCCAGCCGAAAATGAAAAAATAGTAACCGGAATGGAGTGGTGAAAATGGATAAAGAGAAATTGAAAGCCTATGGCGTTGATTATGAAAATGCAGTGAAACGTTTTGCGGGAAATGAAGCTTTATATGAAAAATTCTTGAAAAAGCTGACTGAGGACGATCATCTTGCAATCGGGGAACAGGCAATGAAAGAAGAACGGTATGAGGATGTGTTAGAGGCCGTTCACGCCTTAAAAGGGGTTGCAGGAACCCTTGGAATGACGGAACTGTTCCAGGCAGCATCAGAGGTAGTAGCTTCCATACGTAAAAATGAAATCGGCCATCTGCAGGAGCAGATGGCTAAGGTACATACAGAATTTGAAAAAGCCTGTGAGGCGGTTTCCTGAACAGATAGTTATGCTGCCCGCCTGTGTGCGAAAGTGTGCGCCTGGCGCACACTTTGTTCCATATTATTTAAAATAACACCGGGCGTGTGGAATCTAATTCGCGGAGCAAAGCGGCAAAATCGGCATGATCTTCCGGGAGTTTCCAGCAGAGGATGGAAGGGTGATAAGCGTTCTGCAACACATATTCTGTGAGCAGATTCCTACAGTCCTCCTCATCTGCAGCAATGTCGCAGAGTTCTTTTAATTCCACACAGGCAAAACTTCCGTCCCCGTCCATATCGTCATAGACAAATGGATCAGATTCCAGAGTGCGGATGAGATCCTTTTCCGGGACACAAAGACCGTTTACGAGGACAGAGCCGTTTGATTCCATGGACAGATTGCGCAGTCCAAAAGGAAGGACAATCTGATCTTCTGTGGCGCCATTAACGATCAATCCTGCCACGACCACATAAAGCTTTGGAGAGGTTTTTCCATTCCAGAGGCATGGGTTTGTCAGATGGCAGATATACTCTGGTGCCGAGACCGGAACACTTTTATTTGCAAGCATTGTTCCTGTAGTAGTAAGCACAGTGTAAGAGATCATGGCATCTTCCGGAAGGTTTTTTGCATGGGCAGTGATACGGATACTTGCAGAGGAGGTGGAAATCTCCTGTGGGATCACGGTAAGTCCTGCATCACCAAAGTGGTCTAATGAAAAATGGTGTTTTCCGACAACGATAAGACTTGCGTCTAAACAAGGAACTTCACTGTCACAAACAATGTCTAATTCGTTGTCGCCATTTACGATCTGATCGGTGACATCCACGCGGTAAAGCGTATAGCTTCCGGTGTGAGCTCCGATTTTTTCCTGATTCACAAATACTTCCATGGAAGGTGCAGCTCCTAACAGTTCCAGATAATAGCAGTATTCGTCTTCCTTATTCAAAGGAAGGATTCTTTTGTGGACAGCTTTGCCGTCCGGAGTCTTTTCCGTGGATAATATCCAGTCAGAATTTATATTCAGAATGTTTCGCATATAAAATCTCCTTTAAGATAAAAATTCTTTACAGTTAAAATTATTATAATGTAAAACTTGCCAAAAGAAAAGAAAAACGGTATAAACGAAATATTATGTTTCTGTTCGCTGGGCATTCCGAT
>ENA-UONQ01000189-UONQ01000189.1-human-gut-metagenome-genome-assembly--contig:-CS26-NODE-189-length-89182-cov-14.420557_pt1 | contig 89182 bp, 82 predicted proteins | sample MGYA00242460_ERZ724007 | MGnify/ENA metagenome assembly ERZ724007
CGATGGCCCGGGTGATGGCCTGGCGGATCCACCAGGTGGCATAGGTGGAGAACTTATAGCCCTTGGTATAATCGAACTTCTCCACCGCCTTGATCAGGCCCAGGTTGCCCTCCTGGATCAGGTCCAAAAACTGCATTCCGCGGCCCACATAGCGCTTTGCGATGGACACCACCAGACGCAGGTTGGCCTCGGCCAGGCGCTGCTTGGCCCGCTCGCCCTTCTTGATGGCACGGTTGAGCTCGGTCCGGACCTCATCGGGGATCTCCTCGCCGGCGGCCTCCAGCTCCTCCAGCTGGGACTTGGCGGCGTTGCCCGCATCCATGGCCTGAGCCAGCTCGATCTCCTCATCAGAGGACAGCAGGTTGACCTTACCGATCTCCTTCAGGTACATCCGAACCGGATCGTCGGTGCCGAAGGCGTCCACCATGGAGTTGGGATCCACCATCTCCTCCTCGTTGATCTCCTCCATGGCCTCCAGAGGGGGATCCGCGTCGTCGGGGAGGTCGGGGATATAGTCCTCGCCTACAGTGTCGATGCCCAGATTCTCCAGAGTGTCATAGATCTTGTCCATCTGATCGGACTCCAGATCCATATCCTCCAGCACGTCCATCAGCTCGGTGGAGGAGAGGTTGCCCTTCTTCTTGCCCCGCTCAATCAGCTCTCCCAGCTTTTCCGCGCCGGGGACGCCCTCTACCACCTTCATGATCTCCACCTTGCCGGCTTCCATACGGGCCTGCATCTCCGGGGTGGGGGCCTTGCTTCCGTTGGACTTTTTCTCCAGGATCATGGTCACACCGTTGTGCTGGGTCTCGATCAGGGCGGAATTTTCTTTCTTTTTGGTACTCATGGTTTCTCCTCCATATATGCTTTCTTTTCCAAATTGCTTCGTTGTGCGGCCAGGAGAAGGTCATTCCCGCTGGCGCCGCTCCGCTTGATGGCTTCCGCGCGGATCACGGCTATGTAATCAGCCAGGGATTGGCGGCTGTTGGCCATGGATTCCGGGGAACTGGCCACCTGGGTCAGGTGGTCCATTTCCTCGCCGGTGAGCTCGCCTGCCAGCAGGGACAGCTGGGTGGACAGGCCCTCCTCCGCCCGCCGGAGCAGCAGGGCGTATGCCTTGCCCAGCAGGGGGGAGGAGAACTCCTCCGGCCTCAGCTGGGTCAGCTCCCGGTGGAGGGAGGGGTCCAGCAGCAGCAGACGGAGCACGCCCTCCTCCGCCCGGGCGGAGCGGATGTTTTCATACCGCAGGCCCCGGGACTTGGGCTGGAGCTGGATGGCCGGAGTGAGGTCCCGGCGCTCCTGCTGCTTTTGTTCCTTTCTCAGGCGGCGCTGGAAGGCCTTCTTGACCTCCTGGGCCACCGCCTCCGGCGAGACCCCCGCCGTCTCGGCGGCATGACGGCCATAGATCTCCCGCTCCACCGCGCTGGGCAGGGAGGAGAGGAGCTGGGCGGCCTCCTGGAGAAAGCCCACCTTTTGGCTGTCGTCGCTCAGGTCGTATTTTTTTCGGATCTGCTCCAGGCGGTAGTCCACCTGGTTTTCACTCTGGTCCAGCAGACGGAGAAAGGCGTCCCGTCCAAACTGCTTGATGAACTCATCCGGGTCCTTGGCCCCCGTCACCCGCAGGACGCGCACCTTCATCCCGGCCCGCTCCAGCAGGGGGATGGCCCGCTGGGCCGCCGAGACACCGGCTCCGTCCCCGTCGTAGGCAATGATGGCCTCGGGGAAGTAGCGGGAGAGCAGCTGGGCGTGCTCCGGGGTCAGGGAGGTGCCAAGAGAGGCCACCGCGCTGTCAAAGCCCGCCTGATGGAGGGAGATGGTATCCATATACCCCTCCGTCAGGATGACCCGGCCCGCCTTGGACTTTTTGGCGATGTTCAGGGCGAACACGTTGCGGCTCTTGTTGTACACGGGGGTGTCCGGGGAGTTGAGGTACTTGGGTGTGGAGTCGTCCATCACCCGGCCGCCGAAGCCGATGACCTCGCCCCGGATGTCGATGATAGGGAACATGACCCGATTCCGGAAGCGGTCATAGATCCGGCCGTCCTGATTGCTCACCGCCAGACCGGCGTCCAGCAGGTCCCGCTTGTCATAGCCCTGCTGTCCCAGCGCCTGGATCAGGGCATCCCACCGGTTGGGGGCAAAGCCCAGGCCGAAGCTGGTGAGGGTCCGGCGGGACAGGCCGCGCCGCTGCAAATAGGCCAGTCCCTCCGCTCCCTCCGGGGCATACAGCCACTGGTGAAAGGTGCGGGCGGCCTGTTTGTTGATGGCCAGCAGCTTCTCCCGGCGCTCCTTGGCCCCGGCGGAATAGCCACTGTCCGGCACCTCCAGCCCGGCCCGTTTGGCCAAAACAGCCACCGCGTCCCGAAAGGGGAGGTTGTCCAGTTCCATCACAAAGTTGATGGCCCCGCCCCCCTTGCCGCAGCCGAAGCATTTATAGATCTGCTTGTCGGCCGACACAGAGAAGGAGGGGGTCTTTTCACTGTGAAAGGGGCAAAGGCCCCAGTAATTTCGGCCCTTTTTCGTCAGCCGGACTGACTCCGAGACCAGGTCCACAATGTCGGTGCGGGCGATCAGCTCGTCCAAAAAACGGTCCGGAATGGCCAAAAGACTTCCTCCTTTCAAATCAGGATCACAGGGGCGGCCCCTATTTTACAGACCAGGCGGTTGGAATGAACAGTCTGCTGAACTGTTCAATAGCAAAAGGATCGGTCATGCCGTTCCCACGGGGCAGGCCCCGTGGGAGCCCTGGGATGTTAAAATGCTCGGGCGAAATCAATTCGCCCTGCGCCAAGGATTTGCCTTTGGCAAAGCCTTGTACGCGCTGTGCGCGCCCCATCCATACGGATGGGTCCCCATCGCCGGCTCCTATTTAACGGACCAGGCGGTAGGGATAAACAGCCTGCTGAACTGCTCGATGGCAAAGGGATCTGTCATGCCAGCGATGTAGTCGCAGACCGCACGGTCTACGCCCTCCTCCAGGCGGATCTCCTGAAAGTCGGCGGGGAGGGCGTCCGGGTCGCGGCGGTAGTGGTCGAACAGGCGGCGGAGCATCTCCTGCGCCTTGCCCTCCTCCCCCTTGGCCATGGGGTTGGTATAGACGTTTTCAAACATAAACTCCCGCAGGAGGGACATGGCCTCGCCAGCCTCCTCGGACTGCCGGATGGAGTCCTGATCCCGGCTGGCACGAATCACATCTACCACCAGGGCGTTGATCCGCTCTCCGTGGGTGAAGCCCAGGACGCTGGAGACTTCCAGGGGAATGTCCATGGGGTAGATGACGCCCCCACGGAGGGCATCCTCAATGTCGTGGTTGATATAGGCGATCTGGTCGGCCAGGCGGACCACCTGCCCCTCCAGGGTGGCGGCCTGCTGCCCCCTGGTGTGGCAGACGATGCCGTTGCGCACCTCCCAGGTCAGGTTCAGCCCCGCCCCGTCCTTCTCCAGGCGGTCCACCACCCGAAGGGACTGCTGGTAGTGGGCGAAGCCGCCGGGCATCAGCTCGTTGAGCAGGCGCTCTCCGGCGTGGCCGAAGGGGGTGTGGCCCAGGTCGTGGCCCAGGGCGATGGCCTCCGTTAGGTCCTCGTTCAATGCGAGGGCCCGGGCGATGGTGCGGGCGATGCGGCTGACCTCCAGGGTGTGGGTCATGCGGGTGCGGTAGTGGTCCCCCAATGGCTGGAGAAAGACCTGGGTCTTGTGCTTGAGGCGGCGGAACGCCTTACTGTACACGATGCGGTCTGTGTCCCGCTGAAAGCAGGTGCGGATCCCGCACTCCGTCTCTGGACGGGCCCGGCCTCTGGTCTGTGCGGACCGGCAGGCGTGGGGGGAGAGGGTCACTGCCTCCAGTTGCTCCTGCTGCTGTCGAAGCTCCATGGGAAAACGCCTCCTTCCCGGATGGGTGTACGTTTCAGGTCAACTTTCCACATATACCATATACGCAAAACAGGGCGAATTTCCTTCCTCAAAAGAAAAAATTTTTTCAAGGCAGAAATTTCCGCAGCAGCTTCTCCTTCCAGGGGGCGTATGGCCGGTATCGAACGGGAAGATCGGGGCCTGCGCCTTTTTTCAGGATGCTCTTGGGGTGGGAGAAGGTCTCAAAGCTGGCGCGGCCGTGGTAGCTGCCCATACCGCTGGCCCCAACCCCGCCAAAGGGCAGATAGGGGGTGGAGAGGTGGACCACCGTGTCGTTGACACAGCCGCCGCCGAAGGGGATCCGGTCCAAAATCGCCCGCTCCACCTCCCGGCTTTTGGTAAAGAGGTAGAGGGCCAGGGGGCGGGGCCTGTCCTGGACAAAAGAGACGGCCTCCTCCAGCGTATCAAAGGGCAGCAGAGGGAGGATCGGGCCGAAGATTTCCTCCTGCATCACCGGGGCGTCGGGGGAGGGGGGAAGGACCAGGGTGGGGGCCATCCGGCCGCCGCCGGTCTGACCGCCGCAGAGTACCTGACAGCCCTCCAGCAGCCCCTCCAGGCGGCGGAGGTGGGCGGCGTTGACGATGCGGGGGTAGTCGGGACAGGCGAGAGGGTCCGTTCCCAGCTGAGCGGTCAGCTCTGCTTGGAGCAGACGGATCAGTTCCGGAAGTACATCTCTCTGGACCAAAACATAGTCGGGAGCTACACAGGTTTGTCCACTGTTGAGCAGTTTTCCGAAAAGGATCCGTCGGGCGGCCAGAGCCAGATCTGCATCCTTGGTTACGATCACTGGACTTTTGCCCCCCAACTCCAGGGTCACTGGGGTGAGACGGGCAGCGGCCCGCTCCATGACAATGCGGCCCACAGTGGGACTGCCGGTGAAAAAGATATAGTCGAAGGGCAAATCCAGCAGGGCCTGATTTTCTGCGCATTCCCCCTCCACCACGGCGGCCAGCTCCGGGGGCAGGGATCGAGCAACCAGCTCCGCCAGAGCACGGGAGCAGGCGGGGGCATAGGCCGACGGCTTGAGCACCGCGCAGTTTCCGGCGGACAAGGCGCCGATCAGAGGCATCAGGGACAGCTGGATCGGGTAGTTCCATGGGGACAGGATGAGCACCGAGCCGTAGGGCTCCGGGCGGACCGTGCTCCGGGCCGGAAAGTGGGCCAGCGGGGTGGGGACACGCCGGGGGCGGGTCCAGCGGCCCAGATGCTTTAGATGGAACCGCAGCTCCTCCCGCACCAGGCCGAGCTCCGTCATATAGCCCTCGAAGGACGGCTTGCCCAGGTCCGCCTCCAGGGCGGCGAGCAGAGCGCCCTCCTGGTCTGTCAGTCCCTGGAGCAGACTCTCCAGGGCGCGCCGGCGGGCGGGGAGTGGCAAGGTAGCGCCGGAGCGGAAATAGGCCCTCTGGCGGGCGGTGACATCGGACAGATCCAAAAATACTTCCTCCTTGTCCCCGGTCACTGGATGGCCCGGTCCCTCAGCCAGCTGGGGAGGGCCCTGGCCTTGATGCTGGATACGATGCCCATGGCGGCGTACAGTGTGAGGATGGACGAGCCGCCGTAGCTGACAAAGGGCAGGGTGAGCCCCATCACAGGAAAGACGAACAGGCACATCCCCACATTGGCGGCGATCTGGATGATGAGCATCCCGGCCATCCCAACGGCCACATAGGCGTGGAAAGGGGAACTGGCGTTCCGGGCGACCCAGAGGCAGCGGAGGATGACCAGCGCCAGCAGAAGGAGCAGGGCCAGGCAGCCGATCATGCCCAGTTCCTCGCCGCACACGGCGAAGATGAAGTCAGTATGCCGGGCGGGCAGGGTGGAGGCGTGCTCAGACTGGGTCATGTTCCCGTGGAGGTAGCCCTGGCCGAACAGCTGCCCGGAGCCCAAAGCCAGGATGGAGCGGGTCTGCTGAAAACCGATCCCCTGGGGGTCGTAGGAGTGGTCGAACAGCACCCGGAAGCGCTTGACCAGGTACAGGCTGTCCCAGGCCGCCGTGTTGGGCAGAATAAAGATCCACAGCACGGCAAAACCGATGACCAAGGCGCTGCCCGCCAGCAGGAACCAGCGCTTTTTGACTCCGGCGCCCCAGGCCATAACGGCGAAAATGAACAGATAGACCACACACATCCCCATATCGCCGCAGATTCCGGCGATCAGGGCCAGCATGAAGGCGGCGTGGCCGCCGATCTGGACCAGGGAGGGGAGGGAGCTGATGCTCTGCCCACGGTCCTGAATCTTGGTGATCTGGAGGGAAAGGAGCAGGATGAAGGGGATCTTGATGATCTCATTGGGCTGGATCTCCAGGGGAAAGCCCGGGATGTCCAGCCAGTTCAGGTTCCCTGAGTTGTGGTCGTTGCCCAGGGGGGTGAGCAGCAGGAGCAGGAAGAACACGCTGCCCCCAAAGAGCCACTTCCAGTTTTTCTCCACAAACAGCTGAAAGTCCACGAAGGTGCACAGCAGGTAGACCGCGACACCCAGGAGGATGGCGACGCACTGGATGACCACCGGGCGGTTGTTCTGATTGTACCGGGTGGCGGAGAAGATCAGCGCCACACCGAAGCCGCTGGTCAGCAGGCAGAGGGACAGGAGCACCAGATCCCCCTTTTTCAAAAACTCATGGAGTGGAGAGAATAGGGTCCGCACGGCGTCCCCTCCTTTTCTTTTGAATACGGCCCTATATTTTATCACTTTTTTGTGGAAAGGTAAACCGGAACTGTGCTATAATCAGAGAGAATTCGGAAAACAAACTGTGAACACGGGGGAAAGACATGGAATATTGTTCCAATAGTGCGGAGGAGACTGAGGCCCTGGGGGCGGAATTGGCCGTCCGGCTGCGCCCCGGGGACGTGGTGGCCTATACCGGGGATCTGGGGGCGGGAAAGACCGCCTTTACCCGGGGGATCGCCCGGGGGCTTGGGATTCCGGAGGGGGTGACCAGCCCCACCTTTACCATTGTCAACGAGTATGAGGGTGGGCGGCTGCCGTTGTTCCACTTTGATCTATACCGGCTGGGCGACCCTGAGGAGCTGTTCGACATCGGCTGGGAGGACTACCTGGCCCGGGGCGGCGTGTGCGCCGTGGAGTGGAGCGAGAACGTGGCCGACGCCCTGGAGGACGAGCCCATCCGGGTGGACATCCGCCGGGGGGAGCACGACGGACAGCGCGTGATCTCTATCCGAAACGCGCCGGAGTTGTGACCGGACATAAGACCGATTTTCGGAAGATCGGGTCAAAACTGCAAGAAAAGTGTGTGATGAAACCATGAAAATACTGGCGTTGGAGTCCTCCGCCACAGCCTGCTCCGCGGCGCTGTGGGGGGAGGAGGGGCTCATTACCCAGAGCTTTCAAAACAGCGGCCTGACCCACAGCCGCACCCTGCTGCCCATGGTCCGGGACCTGCTGAACAACTGCGGGACCGGGCTGGAGCAGGTGGACGTGATCGCGGTGGCGGTGGGACCGGGCTCCTTTACCGGGCTGCGCATCGGCGTGTCCACCGCCAAGGGCCTGGCCTGGGCGGAGGACAAGGACTGCGCCCCCTGCTCCACCCTGGAGTCCATGGCCTGGCCCCTGGCATTTTTCCGGGACGCAGTCATCGTCTGCGCCATGGACGCCCGGCGGAAGCAGGTCTATAACGCCCTGTTTCAGGCCGACGGGGAGCGCCTGATCCGCCTGGCCCCCGACCGGGCCATCTCCCTGGAGGAGCTGGGGGAGGAACTGAAAAAAATCAAAAAGCGGAAAATAGTCGTTGGAGATGGGGCAAAGCTGTGTTATAATGCACTTCGAGAACAGGACAGCCAGATGGAGCTGGCTCCCGAGCCCCTGCGGATGCAGAGTGCCCAGGGGGTGGCCCGGGCGGCCCTGGAACAGATCCGTGCCGGCAGGCTGGTGAAGGGCAGGGAGTTGGTCCCGGTCTATCACCGGCTGTCCCAGGCGGAGCGCGAACGGCTGGAACGGGAGCGGCAGAGCCGCGACAACCAAAACAAATAAAGGGGTTTATTGTGATGTTCGAAAACGACAACAAAGTACATATTTTGGACCATCCTCTGCTTCAGCACAAGCTGAGCATCCTTCGGGATGAGCGGACCGGTGTGAAGGAGTTCCGGGAGATCGTCTCTGAGATCGCCGCCCTGGAGTGCTATGAGGCTACCCGGGATCTGCCCACCGAGGAGGTGGAGATCAAGACTCCTGTGGCTACCGGCACTTTCCAGGTGCTGGCCGGGAAGAAGCTGGCCATTGTTCCCATCCTCCGGGCCGGCCTGGGCATGGTGGACGGGATCCTGGACCTGATCCCCTCTGCCAAGGTGGGGCATATCGGCTTGTACCGGGATCCTGAGACCCATCAGCCCGTGGAGTACTACTGCAAGATGCCCTCTGATATTTCCGAGCGGGATGTGATCGTGCTGGATCCCATGCTGGCCACCGGCGGGTCCGCCTCCGCGGCCATCACCTTCATCAAGGGCTACGGCTGCAAGCACATCAAGCTGATGAATGTCTTGGCCGCCCCCGAGGGGATCCAGGTGATTCGCCGCGACCACCCCGACGTGGACATCTATGTGGCCGGCGTGGACGAAAAGCTCAACGAGCACGCCTATATCGTCCCCGGCCTGGGCGACGCCGGCGACCGCATCTTCGGCACCAAGTAACAGCTGACCAAAATAGACACCAGACATCCCCGGCGATTTGAAATCGCCGGGGATCCGTCTTTTCTGTCCCAGGCACCCACGCGCCCCTCCGTGCATAGAAAAAGAGAAAGGAGGGGAGCGGATATGGAACATCTGCTGCGATATGACCGGCCGGCGGCGGTGGCCTATGCCCACCGCTGGGCCTATGGCCGGAATCCCCGGTACTACGACTATGAGCGGGTGGGGGGAGACTGCACCAGCTTTGCCTCCCAATGTCTGTACGCCGGGGCGGGGATCATGAACTTCACGCGGGACCTGGGCTGGTACTATCTGGACGGCAACCACAAGGCCCCAGCCTGGACGGGCGTGCCCTACTTCTACCGATTTCTGACCCGGAGCGCGCCCAGCCGGGGCCCGGTGGGGGTCCCGGCTCCGCCGGAGCTGCTGCTTCCGGGGGACTTTGTCCAGCTTCGGTTTGATGCACCTGAGTTTGGACATACTCCTGTGGTGGTGGAGGTGGGCAGTCCGCCCGCTCTGGACAGGATCCTGGTGGCGGCCCACAGCCAGGACGCGGACCTCCGCCCTCTAAGTACCTACTCCTTCCGGGAGATCCGGGGGATCCATATTCTGGGCGTGCGCTCTTGAACTCATATCTGTCCTTGTGCAGAGGACACAGCGATGAAGAAATGTTGTCCTTAGCTGTACATTTTTGAATCACAGCATAAAATTTGAAGTTTTTATGAACAAAACAAGCATAAAGAAACTGTTAAAAATATAGAAAATTTAGGGTGAAGAGCGTTTTTTGATGAATTTACTTGGCATCTTTCCGGTTTCGTGCTATGCTTGCAGAACCTTCACAGGAAGGAACTGGTTATCTAAAACGAGAGGAAGTAAGCAGCATGGGAAAAAAGAAAAAACTGGGCCTTGTGCCCAAACTGATCATTGGCATCATATTGGGCATCCTGATCGGATCCTTCTGCCCTGAGATCGTCTGCCGGATCGTGGTGACCGCCTCCGGCCTGTTCAGCACGTTCCTGAAATTCGTGATCCCCATGATGATCCTGGCGTATGTCACCATGGGAATCGCAGACTTGTCCCAGGGGGCCGGAAAGCTGCTGGCCATCACGGCGGGGCTGTCCTACGGCTCCACCCTGATCGCCGGCTCCTGTGCGTTCCTGGTGGCGATCACTCTGTTCCCCAGCTTCATGGACGCCTCCGCCCTGGAGCAGATCGCCGCCACCGCGGGCAACTCCGTGGCCTCCCTGTTCAGCATCTCCGTGACTCCCATCCTGGACACCCTGGCCGCCGTGCTGCTGGCCTTCATCCTGGGTCTGTCCCTGTCCGCCATGAAGGGGAAGGAGATCGGCGACACCCTGTACAACGCTATCAAGGACTTCTCCACCATCATCGACAAGGTGCTCCATGTGGCCATCGTCCCCTTGCTGCCCCTGTACATCTGCGGAACCTTTGTGGACATGACCCACTCCGGCAAGACTTTCGTGATTCTGGGCATCCTATGGAAGGTGTTCCTGGTGGTCATCGCCATGCACCTGCTGTACTTGGTGTTCGCTTTTGTGGTGGCCGGAGGCATCAGCCACAAGAATCCGGTCACCCTGCTGAAAAACCAGATCCCCGGCTATACCACCGCCCTGGGCACCCAGTCCTCCGCCGCCACCATCCCGGTGAACCTCCAGTGCGCCGAGGCGGACGGTATCTCCCAGGAGATCCGCAACTTCGTGGTGCCCCTGTGTGCCAACATCCACATGGCCGGCTCCATGATCACCATCACCTCCTGTGCCACCGCGGTGTGTTTGATGAACGATCTGCCCATCAGCCTGGCTACGGTGGTCCCCTTCATTGCCACCCTGGGTATCGCGATGGTGGCTTCTCCCGGTGCGCCGGGCGGCTCTATTATGACCGCGCTTCCCTTCCTGTACATGGTGTTCGGACCTGAGGCCGGCGATGTGAACGGCCCCATCTGTGCCATCATGGTGGCCCTGTACATCACACAGGACTCTTTCGGCACCGCCTGCAACGTCTCCGGCGACAACGCCATCGGCGTCATTGTGGACACCATCAACCGTAAGCTGTTCAAGGCATAATTATACCCTGCCCTGAGGAGGCTTCTATGAACGTATTTGACATCATTGGGCCGGTGATGATCGGTCCATCCAGCTCCCACACCGCCGGCGCGGTCCGCCTGGGCCGGGTGGCGTGGAAGATCCTGGGGGACAAGGTGGTAAAGGCGGACATCACGCTGTCCGGTTCCTTTGCCCAGACTTACCGGGGCCACGGCACGGACAAGGCCCTCATTGCCGGCGTGATGGGGATGGACTCGGATGACGAGCGGATCCGCCATTCCCTCCAGCTGGCGAAGGAGGGCGGCATGGAGTTTGCTTTCCATGAGACTGAGATCCCGGGCGCCCACCCCAACACCGCGCGGGTCACGGTGACCGGAGCCCAGGGGGGCACCGCCGTGATTCAGGGGGCCTCCATCGGAGGCGGTAACATCCTGATCACGGAGATCAACGGGATGGCAGTCTCCTTCACGGGGCAGTACAACACCCTGTTGGTGCTCCACTATGACAAGCCGGGCACCATTGCGGCGGTGACCAACTTCATGGCCTATTCCGAGGTCAACATCGGAAATTTCCGCCTCTCCCGCCCCAAAAAGGGGGGCGAGGCCGTTATGACCATCGAGGTGGACGGCGACGTGTCCGACGCACTGATCAGCAGTTTAAGGATCCTGCCCAATATCATCAACGTGGTGTTGATCCGGGCGATTTGAGGAGGGTGGCACAATGCTGGAATATTCTTCGATCGCGGAGCTCTGCCGGGCGGCGGAGCAGGCCGGGAGCACCATCTCCCAGACCGCCCTGGCCGATCAGGCGGAGCAGATGGAGCAGCCGGCCGACGTTTTGTATCAGCGCATGGCGGACAGTCTGGGTGTGATGCGCGACGCGGTCCGGGCGGGGATGGACCCGGAGCTGCGGTCCACCTCCGGCCTCACCGGCGGAGACGCGGCCAAAATGGCCCGCTACGCGGAGCGGGGCGGGATCACCGGGACATTTCTCAACCGGGCGGTGGCCCGGGCCATCGCGGTTTCAGAGTACAACGCCGCCATGGGCAAGGTGGTGGCCGCCCCCACAGCGGGGTCCTGCGGCATCCTGCCTGGGACCATTGTCTCCATGCTGGAGGAGGGCCTGTGTGACGAGCGGGCCGCGGTCATGGCCCTGTTCACCGCCGGGGCCATCGGCATGGTGATCGCTCAGCAGGCCTCCATCGCCGGGGCCCAGGGAGGATGTCAGGCGGAGTGCGGCTCCGCCTCCGCTATGGCCGCCGCGGCCCTGGTGGAGCTGTGCGGCGGAACGCCGGCCCAGTCCGCCCACGCCTGTGCCATGGCCATCAAGAACCAGCTGGGGCTGGTGTGCGACCCGGTGGCCGGCCTGGTGGAGATCCCCTGTATCAAACGCAACGTCTCTGGCATCGCCATCGCCTTCACTGCGGCGGAGATGGCCCTGGCGGGGATCGAGAGTAAGATCCCCGCGGACGAGTGCATCCAGGCCATGCGGGCGGTGGGCGACTCCATGCCCTGCGCCCTGAAGGAGACGGCTCAAGGGGGACTTGCCATGACGCCAACCGGAATAGAGCTGAAGCGAAAGGTGTTCGGTCCCACTGATTGAGCAGGTGTAAAACAGCGTCTTCTTTTGTGAACAGTCCGGAGAATACTTCTTGGGGCGGCCCGGGTCCAAGGGCAGAAAATCAAATCCAGAATTGCTCCCATAAAATCCGGGCTTCAACCCTTGACAACCTTTGAAAACTGTGATACAGTTCCCTTACTGCAAAGAAAAGGAACTCTAGCAAGGCGCACCCTGTTCAGAGAGCCCCCGGCCGGTGAGAGGGGGAGAGGACGTCCTGTGAACCTACCCCTTGGAGCAGCCGCCTGAACGGCCGAAGACCGGCCCAGTAGGGGACAGGCCGGGTTTCGCCCGTTACCGCGTGGGAGTTTGCATGAACTCCGTGAGGTCTGCCCTGCGAGGGGCGGGCGAACCAGAGGTGGTACCGCGTTGCACTGTAATGCCCTCTGTCCGATCACCGGACAGGGGGCTTTTGTTGTCATATGGGGGAGAAGCGCATGGAAAACAAGAGACGGACCGGGACGCTGTGCGTCTTTCTGGCGGCGGTGCTGTACAGCATCGGCGGGCTGTGCATCAAGCTGATCCCCTGGGGGGGCATGGCCATCAACGGGGCCCGTACCGCCATCGCCCTGGTGGTGATCGGGGCATATCTGGCGGTGATCCGCCACCCGCTCCGGTTCAACCGCTGGGTCGCGGTGGGGGCGCTGAGCATCTTCGGCACCAACGCCCTGTTCTCCGTGGCCAACAAGCTGACCACGGCGGCCAACGTGATCGTTCTCCAGTTCACCGCCCCCATTTTTGTCATTCTGTTTTCCGCCCTGTTTTGGAGAAGAAAGCCCGGCCGGCTGGATCTGCTGGCCTGCGGGATCGTGTTCGGCGGGGTGCTCTTCTTCTTCGCGGACAGCCTGGAGATGGGCGGCGGCCTGGGCAATGTGCTGGCCCTGCTGTCCGGCGTGGCCTATGCAGGTGTTTTCCTGATGAACGAGATGCCGGACTCCGACGCCATCTCCTCCGTGTTCTGGGGGGACGTCCTCTCGGCAGTCACCGGACTGCCCTTCCTGCTGGGGGAGGAAAAACTGGAGCCCATCGCCCTGACCAGTCTGCTGGTGCTGGGCGTCTTTCAGGTGGCGGTGGCCTATATCCTGCTGACCATCGGCCTGAAAACCACGCCTCCGGTGACCGCCAGCCTGGTCTCCGGCATCGAGCCGGTGCTCAACCCAATCCTGGTGGCGGTGTTCTATCACGAGACTGTGGGCACTCTGGCCCTGGCTGGGGCGGCCACCGTCATCGTCGGCGTGGTGGGCTATAATGTCATCCGGGCCCGGCAGAGCACAGAATCAAGCGTTTCATCCAATTTTTCAGAATAAAATAAAAAGGAGTAAGATCGATGACTTGTTACGAAGAGCTGAAAGCCCGCGGCCTCATTGCCCAGGTGACCAATGAGGAGGAGATCTCCAAAATGATCAACGAGGGGAAGGCCGTGTTCTACATCGGCTTTGACCCCACCGCCGACTCCCTCCATGTGGGCCACTTCATGGCCCTGTGCCTGATGAAGCGGCTCCAGATGGCGGGCAACCGCCCCATCGCCCTGATCGGCGGCGGCACTGGCTATATCGGCGACCCCTCCGGCCGCACCGATATGCGCAGCATGATGACCCCGGAGACCATCCAGCACAACTGCGACTGCTTCAAGAAGCAGATGGAACGCTTCATCGAGTTCGGCGAGGGCAAGGCCCAGATGGTGAACAACGCCGACTGGCTGCTGAAGCTGAACTACATTGAGATGCTGCGGGATGTAGGCGCCTGCTTCTCGGTGAACAATATGCTCCGGGCCAAGTGCTATGAGCAGCGCATGGAGAAGGGTCTCTCCTTCCTGGAGTTCAACTACATGATCATGCAGTCCTACGACTTCTACTACCTGTTCCAGCACTACGGCTGCAATATGCAGTTCGGCGGCGACGATCAGTGGTCCAATATGCTGGGCGGCACCGAGCTCATCCGCCGCAAGCTGGGCAAGGACGCCCACGCCATGACCATCACCCTTCTGCTCAACTCCGAGGGCAAGAAGATGGGCAAGACCGCCAAGGGCGCCGTCTGGCTGGATCCCAACAAGACCAGCCCCTATGAGTTCTACCAGTACTGGCGCAACGTGGGGGACGACGACGTGCTCAAGTGCCTGCGGATGCTGACCTTCCTGCCCCTGGAGCAGATCGACGAGATGGACAAGTGGGAGGGCAGCCAGCTGAACACCGCCAAGGAGATCCTGGCCTATGAGCTGACCAAGCTGGTCCACGGCCAGGAGGAGGCGGAGAAGGCCCAGTCCGCCGCCCGGGCCATCTTCGGCGGCGGAGGAGACACCGCCGATATGCCCTGCACCTGCCTGTGCCGGGAGGACGCCCAGGGGGATTCCATCGGCCTGCTGGACCTGATGGTCAAGTGCAAGCTGGTCCCCTCCAAGAAGGAGGCCCGCCGCCTGGTGGAGCAGGGCGGTGTGGAGGTCAACGGCGAGAAGGTCACCGATGTGTCCGCCGCCTTCCCCTGTACTGACTTCTGCGGCGAGGGCCTGGTCATCAAGAAGGGCAAGAAGGTGTTCCACAAGGTCATCATGGATCAGTAATTCCGTCCTGATACAAGAAAACTCCCCCGGCTGCGGCCGGGGGAGTTTTCTTCGCTTCCGTATTAAAACTGGCCCAGATCCCGGACCACCGCGCTGGCCAGCACCAGTCCGGCGGCGGCGGGCACGAAGGAGATGGAGCCCGGGGTGTCCCGCCGGGCGGTGGAGCCCGGCCGGGTCTCGGAGGCGGAGGCGGGCGGCTCCGCCTCCATGGGGCGGAGGGGGCTGCGGGGCTCCTCCCGGGACCAGACCACCTTCAGGTGGGAGATCCCCCTCCGGCGCAGCTCCTTCCGCATGACCCGGGCCAGGGGACAGCCCTGGGTCTTGGACAGGTCTGAGACCTCGAAGGCGGTAGGGTCCAGCTTGTTTCCCGAGCCCATCGCACTGACAATCCTAACCTGTAAAGCGGTACACCTTGTCACAAGCTCCAGCTTGGCGGCCACGGTGTCAATGCAGTCCACCACATAGTCGTACTGGGACAGATCCACCTGTCCGGCGTTTTGCGGGAGGTAGAACATCCGGATGGCCCGCACCTGACAGTCCGGGTTGATGTCCCGCACCCGCTGGGCCATGACCTCCGCCTTGGGCTGGCCGATGGTGGAGTGGAGGGCGGCGAGCTGGCGGTTCAAGTTGCTCTCTGAGACTGTATCGTCATCGTATAAGTGTAAAGTGCCCACACCTGCCCGTGCCAAGGCCTCAACGCAGCAGCCCCCGACGCCGCCCACGCCGAACACGGCGACGCGGGCGCGGCGGAGCCGGTCCAAAGGCTCGTCGCCTACCAACAGGCGGGTGCGGATAAAGGGATCGGACATAAGAGAGTACCTCCTAGAATTGATGGATAACCGGCCCTTTCCGCAACAGCCGGTAGATGCCTATGAGCATACACAGCATACTCAGGGCCCAAAGCAAGCCGGCACAGGCAATATGAACCGACTGCACTTCGGAGTACATGGAAAATTGAGGATCATACCGAAAACAGAGGGCCCGAAAAAAGAACCAGAAAGCGCCGGATAAAAAAGAGCGTCTGTCCGCCAAACCACAGGATCGCCTGGTTGCGGGACCGCCAAAACAGGTAAATCAGCACCAGCAGGGTACAAACAACAACAATTACAAAACCACCCAGAACCAGTCCATACACTTCAGCTTCTAAATGCATACTACTGCCCCTCTTTGGTAAAGTCAAACAGTTCCTCAATGGTCACACCAAAATAGTGCGCTAAATCGTGGGCAAGCCAGATGGATGGATCAAATTTTCCCGTTTCCACTGCATGGATCGCCTGACGGGAGACTCCAACGGATCCTCCCAGTTCTTTTTGGGTGAGACCATGCTGCTCACGAAATTCCCTGATCCGGTTTTTCATTATTTCCTCCAAAGTCGTGTTCACCTTACTTTTATAATAACACAGAATGGATCTCAACGTCAAGTAGACCTGACTTTTCACACAACAAAAGAAGGAACCCATCCAAAAAAGGATGAGTTCCCTCGGTTTCAGACTAAAATTATTTTACCAGCTGGCTCATGTCATACAGACCCGGCGCATTCACCGTCGCCATAAACTTGGCGGCCTCCACAGCCCCCTGGGCGAAGATCTCCCGGGAGAGGGCGGTGTGGCGGATCTCCATGATCTCGTCGTGTCCGGCAAAGATGATCTCATGCTCGCCCACGATGGTGCCGCCCCGGACAGCGGAGATGCCGATCTCCTTCTTGTCCCGGGGCTGGCGGACGGAGTGGCGCTCAAAGACATACTCAGTCTCATGCCCGCAGGCGGAGGCGGCCGCGTCGGCGATCATCAGGGCGGTGCCGCTGGGGGCGTCCACCTTGCGGCGGTGGTGCCGCTCCACGATCTCAATGTCGTAGCTGTCACCCAGCACGGAGGCGGCCTTCTTGACCAGCTCCAGCAGCACGTTGATCCCCAGGGACATATTGGCGGAACGGAAGATGGGGACCTCCAGGGCGGCGGCACCGATCTGGGCCACCTGCTCCGGGGTGTAGCCGGTGGTGGCCAGCACCAGCGGGGTCCCGGTGCGTCTGGCGAAGTCCAGCAGGCCGTCCAGCGCGGCGGGGGAGGAGAAGTCGATGACTGCGTCCGCCTCGCCGGTGAACTGGCTGGGGGAGGAGTACACTGGGAACTCCCGATCGCTGCTACCCAGCACATCAAAGCCCGCCGCCACCTGCACTGCCGGGTCAGCGGCGCAGATGGACTCCACCACGCGGCCCATGTGGCCGCTGCATCCGGAAATGATTATCTTCAGCATGACAGGTTACCTTCCTTTACAGCAGCCCCTTGGCCTGCATGGCGGCGCGCAGACGGGCCTTGTTCTTCTCCTCCATCTCGCACAGGGGAAGACGTACTGGGCCGGCCTCCATGCCCAGCAGGTTCAGCGCCTCCTTCACCGGGATGGGGTTCACATCACAGAACAGAGCGTCGATCAGATCCATATACTCGATCTGGAGCTTGGAGGCGGATACGAAGTCGTTGTCCAGACAAAGGTGGGTCATCTTCACCATGACCTCAGGGATGATGTTGGAGGCCACAGAGATCACGCCCTTAGCCCCCAGAGACATCATGGGCACCACCTGGTCGTCGTTGCCCGACCAGATATAGAAGTCATCGCCGCACAGGTGGCGGGTGTGGGCCAGGAGGGAGAAGTTTCCACTGGCCTCCTTGACGCCGTTGATCTTGGGGTTCTGAGACAGCACCTGATAGGTCTCCGCCGTGAAGGAGACGCCGGTGCGGCTCGGTACGTTATAGAGGATCACCGGAAGGTCCACCCGGTCGGCGATGTACTCATAGTGCTTGATCAGTCCGGTTTGGCTGCACTTGTTGTAGTAGGGGGTGACGTGGAGCAGGGCGTCGGCTCCGGAGTCCTGGGCGTGGAGGGAGAGGTAGACGGCGGCGGTGGTGTCGTTGCTCCCCGCGCCGGCGATGACCTTCACCCGGTGATCGACCCGCTTGACGCAGTACTCCACGGCGGCGATGTGCTCCCGAATGGTCATGGTGGCAGACTCGCCGGTAGTGCCGCAGACGCAGATGGCGTCTACGCCGCCGGCGATCTGCGCATCGATGAGACGGCCGAAGGCGTCATAGTTGATGGTACCGCTGGCGTCAAAGGGAGTGGCGATGGCCACACAGTTTCCGGTAAAGACAGGAGTTCGCATGAAAAGCACCCTTTCTTTGAGTTAGGAATTAGAAATTAGGAATTAGGAATTTTATGCCCGGGGGCTTGGCAATTTTACAAATCAGGAGTTAGGAGATGGGAGCTTTGGCGTTCGGCGCGGACGGCCTGCTTGTCGTTCGCCCCATAATTCCTAATTAGACCATGGCATTACTTGCGGTCCATATAGCCCTCAGCGCACAGCAGCTCGGCCAGCAGGACCGCGCCGCCGGCAGCACCCCGGAGGGTGTTGTGGCTCAGGCCCACGAATTTATAGTCGTACTGGGTGTCAGGACGCAGGCGGCCCAGAGAGACGGCCATGCCGCCCTCCAGCTCACGGTCCAGCTTGGCCTGGGGACGGTCGGGCTCCTCGAAATAGTGGAGGAACTGCTTGGGGGCGGAGGGGAGATCCAGCTCCTGAGCGCGGCCCTTGAAGCCGGCCCAGTCCGCCTTGATCTGCTCCATGGAGGGCGCCTCGCCCCGGAAGGAGACGAACACAGCGGCGGTGTGGCCGTTGGACACGGGGACGCGGAGGCACTGGGCGGTGATGGCGGGGCCCTCGGCCTTGACGATCCGGCCGTCCTCCACCTTGCCCCAGACCTTCAGGGGCTCCTGCTCGCTCTTCTCCTCCTCGCCGCCGATGTAGGGGATCAGGTTATCCACCATCTCGGGCCAGCGCTCGAAGGTCTTGCCCGCGCCGGAGATGGCCTGGTAGGTACACACCAGCACCTTGTCGATCCCGTACTTCAGCAGGGGGTGCAGGGCGGGGGCATAGGACTGGATGGAGCAGTTGGACTTGACGGCAATGAAGCCGCGCTGGGTGCCCAGGCGCTTGCGCTGGGCGGCGATGACCTCCAGGTGCTCCGGGTTCATCTCGGGCACCACCATGGGCACATCCTCCGTCCAGCGGTGGGCGGAGTTGTTGGACACCACGGGGCACTCGGCCTTGGCATAGCGCTCCTCCAGAGCGCGGATCTCGTCCTTCTTCATATCCACGGCACAGAACACAAAGTCCACCATGCCGGCGATCTTTTCCACATCGGCCTGGGCGTCCATCACCACCAGCTCCTTAGCCTCGGCGGGGATGGGGGTATCCATGGCCCAGCGGCCTGCCACGGCCTGCTCATAGGGCTGCCCGGCGGAGCGGGGGCTGGCGGCCAGGACGGTCAGCTGGAACCAGGGGTGGTTCTCCATCAGGGTGACGAAGCGCTGACCCACCATGCCGGTGGCGCCGATGATGCCTACTTTGTACTTCTTTTCCATTTTCAACTACCTCCATAACGGCTCGGGGCTATTGTATGCCCCTCTGCCGAGATCGATGTGTCCGGAGCCGGAAATCGTTTCCGCAAGAAAAAAAGAAATCAGCGGCTTTTCAAGCGGCTGATTTTGTACTATAATGTCAGCTGTGGTCTGGCTTCAGACCAGCCGGCAAAATGTTTACAAAAGCAGACAGCGCTCCATCAGGGTACCGCCCTGATGACAGTCGAAAGGCTGTTGACCCGGCGACCAGGGCCCGCCCCCTCCGGGCAGGGGGGCCCTTCGGCGGCCTTCCCTTTGGGCGTGGATGGACGGGAACCGGCTCCCTGGCCACGCTTACTGATGTCGGCCGCTACCTCTATCTTGCAAAAACTTGGGTTTATCCTATCATGTTTGCAGGCGGGTGTCAATACGAAACAGAGAAATGGGAGATACGATGAAGGGAATCTTTACACGGCTTGCCGCCGTCCTCCTGGCTGCGGCGCTGGCGGCCCCAGCAGCACAGGCGGCCGGGACGGAGGCAGATCCGATCCAGGTGGGGCTGGCCTATGGCTCGGGCGCACTGGTCAACGCCAACCTGGAGAACAACACCGGATACGGCTCCGGATACCGGCTGGGCTACTTCGACCGGGATCTGGACTTTGTGGAGCTGGGCAGGACCGGCTCCAAAGAGACCAGGATCACCATGGTCAAGGCCCAGAACACCTGGGTCAGCGGCTCCTCCTATTCCAATTCCGACAATGGCGGCGCGGTGATCGGCAGCTATCACCTTCAGGTGGAGACCTGCTCCTCCTATGAGGAGGCGGTCCGGGCGGCGGAGGACTATCCGAATGGCTTTCCCGCCTGGATCGATGGAGAATACCAGGTCCGGTGCGGGGCCTACGCTACCCGGGAGGAGGCTGAGGACGCCCAGGCCCGCCTGGGGAAGGGGACCATCGCCGGGACCAGCAGCTATGGGGTCAACGTGACCCGGACGGGGACGGACGAGATCCTGTTCCAGTTTGACGGCGGGGACGGCCTGGCCCTTGGGGTGATGCCCGACGTCACCGGAGAGGATGAGGTCCGCACTTGGTTCAAGGGCAACCGCTATTACGGCGGGTTTCGCTATGAGCGCATCAGCGGTGGTGACCTGACCGTGGTGAATATCGTGGATCTGGAGACCTATCTCAAGGGCGTGATCCCCTATGAGATGAGCAACAGCTGGCCTCTGGAGGCTCTGAAGGTCCAGGCGGTGTGCGCCCGCAGCTATGCCTACAACAACCTCCGCAGCAGCCGGCACACATCCTATCACTTCGATGTGTGCAACACCACCGACTGTCAGGTCTACTACGGGGCCGGCCCCAACAACACCAGCTATCAGGCCAACGACCGCACCGACCGGGCGGTGGAGGAGACGGAGGGAGAGTACGCCCGGTACGACGGACAGGTCATCGAGGCGTTCTACTCCTCCAGCCACGGCGGAGCCAGTGAGAGCGTCTACCATGTGTGGGGCTCCTCTCTGAAGGACTACCCCTATCTGAAAGGGGTGGCCGACCCCTATGAGGCGGATCTGAGCGGGAAAAATCCCTATTCCTCCTGGACGGTGTCCTATTCGGAGGAGGAGCTGGTACAGCGGCTCCTGTCCAAGGGATACGCCGCCGGGAGCGGGATCGACTCCCTGGAGCTCACCTACTCTGAACTGGGAAATGTGATCCAGGTCAAGGTGTTCTATGAAAACGGGCAGAGCAACACTCTGAAGCCGGAGAAGATCCGGAGCGCTTTCGGGGTCCCGTCCATCCGCTTTACCGTCAACGGAAAGGAGACCGGCTCCGGGAGCCAGAGCGGGAGCGGCGGGCTGTCCGTCAGCGGCGGCGGAGCGCTGGACCCCGGGAAGAACTATTTCGTCATCAGCGGCGGCGGGACTGTCTCCCAGGTATCCGGTGAGAAGCTGTATTCTATTTCCGGCTCCGGCACCATCCGGCCGGTGGAGGAGGCGGGGGAGGACGGCTCCCCGGACGTCCCCTCCGGCGCTCAGGTAACGGTGAGCGGCGGGAGCTTTACCTTCCGGGGCTCCGGAAACGGACATCAGCTGGGCCTGAGCCAGTACGGCGCGTGGGCCATGGCGGAGCGCGGCTTTTCCTATGACGAGATCATTGAATTTTACTACCCCGGCGCCGTGGTGCGGTGAGCCGGATGGACAGAAAGGCGTATGACCATTGAAAACCTCAGATTTTGATTTTTACCTTCCGGAGGAGCTGATCGCTCAGACCCCTCTGGAGCGCCGGGACTCCTCCCGACTGCTGACCCTGGACAAGTGCACCGGGGAGATCGCCCACCGGCACTTTTATGAGCTGCCCCAGCTGCTGCGGCCGGGGGACTGCCTGGTGCTGAACAACTCCCGGGTCCTGCCAGCCCGGCTGATCGGCCACCGGCTCCCCGGGGGAGGCGCCTGTGAGGTGCTGCTGCTGACCGACAAGGGGGACGGACTCTGGGAGTGCCTGGTCCGCCCGGGCCGGAAGCTGAAGCCGGGGGCCCAGGTGTCCTTTGGCGAGGGACACCTCACCGCCACGGTGGAGGCGGAGGCATCCGGCGGGAACCGTCTGGTGCGCTTCCACTACCAGGGGATCTTCCTGGAGGTACTGGAGGAGCTGGGCAAGATGCCTCTGCCGCCCTACATCAAGGAGGAGCTTCAGGACAATGAGCGGTATCAGACCGTCTACTCCAAGATCAACGGCTCCGCCGCCGCCCCCACCGCCGGCCTGCACTTCACCCCGGAACTGCTCCGGCAGATCCAGGAGATGGGGGTCAAGCTGTGCTATGTCACCCTCCATGTGGGGCTGGGCACCTTCCGCCCGGTGAAGGCGGAGGACATCTCGGAACATGAGATGCACTCAGAATACTGCATGATCCCAGAGGAGACCGCCCGCACCATCAATGAGACCAAGCGGAACGGCGGCCGGGTCATCTGTGTGGGGACTACCTCCTGCCGGACGGTGGAGAGCTTTGGCGCCGAGGACGGCACTCTGAAGGAGTCGGCGGGCTGGACCAGCATCTTCATCTATCCCGGCTACCGCTTCAAGGTGCTGGACGCTCTGGTCACCAATTTCCATCTGCCCCAGTCCACTCTGATCATGCTGGTGTCCGCCCTGGCCGGGCGGGAGCACGTTCTGTCCGCCTATGAGGAGGCTGTGAAGGAACGCTACCGCTTCTTCAGCTTTGGAGACGCCATGTTTATCTCCTGATTCCAGATAATTAAAATACGCAGAGATCTGACGGATCTCGTCAAAGGAGTTTTTTTGTGTTTGAAGTGATCAAGACCGAGGGGAACGCCCGCCGGGGCGTATTTACCTGTCCCCACGGCACTGTCCAGACCCCTGTCTTTATGAACGTGGGCACCCAGGGGGCCATCAAGGGGGCGGTGTCCGCCCACGATCTGAAGGAGATCGGCTGTCAGGTGGAGCTGTCCAACACCTACCATCTGCACCTGCGCCCCGGGGACGGGGTGGTCCGGGAGATGGGGGGGCTGCACCGCTTTATGCAGTGGGACGGCCCGATGCTCACCGACAGCGGCGGCTTTCAGGTGTTTTCCCTGTCCGGGCTGCGGAAGATCACCGAGGCGGGGGTGACCTTCGCCTCGCATATCGATGGGCGGCGCATCTTCATGGGGCCGGAGGAGTCCATGCAGATCCAGTCAAACCTGGGCAGCGACATCGCCATGGCCTTTGATGAGTGCATCGAAAACCCCTCGCCCCGGGAGTATGTCCAGGCCTCTGTGGAGCGCACCACCCGCTGGCTGGAGCGGTGTATCACCGAGCACGCCCGCCTCAATGCCCAGCCGGACTGCGTCAACCCCGGTCAGATGCTCTTCGGCATCAACCAGGGTGGGACCTATGCGGACATCCGGCAGCAGCACATGGAGCGCATCGCCCAGCTGGACTGCGACGGCTTTGCCATCGGCGGGCTGGCGGTGGGGGAGCCCACCCAGGTGATGTACGACATCATCGACGCGGTGGAGCCCAGTATGCCCAAGGACAAGCCCCGGTACCTGATGGGGGTGGGGACGCCCTCCAACATCATCGAGGGCGTGGCCCGGGGCGTGGACTTCTTTGACTGCGTCATGCCCGCCCGCAACGCCCGCCACGGCAAGCTGTACACCTGGAAGGGGACCATCAACATCAAAAATGAGAAGTTCAAGCTGGATCCCCGTCCCATCGACGAGACCTGTCAGTGTCCCGCCTGCCGGAGCTTCTCCCGTGCCTACCTCCGGCACCTGCTGACCGCGGGGGAGATGCTGGCCATGCGCCTGGCTGTGCTCCACAATCTGCACTTCTATAACGAACTGATGGCCCGCATCCGCCAGGCCCTGGACGAGGGGAACTTCGAGTCCTTCCGCCGGACCTATTCCGGCCTGCTGGACCGTCCCGCCCAAGAGTGAAGAAATTTTAGAAAAGCACTTGCAAACTGTACAGAAATCAGATATACTTGTAAGGACGCATTTTTACATTATTTTTTTGGAGGGAATCAACCAGTTATGGAAAGTATGATTATGATCGTTGCGATGCTCGCAATGCTCTACTTCTTTATGATCCGCCCCGAGAACAAGCGGAAAAAGGAAGCGCAGAATATGCGGGATTCTCTGACCGTGGGTGACGTGATCACCACCATCGGCGGCATCACCGGCACCATCTGCACGGTGAAGGAGAACACCATCGTGATCGAGAGCGGTGTGGACCGCGTCCGGATCGAGCTGACCAAGTGGGCGGTCTCCAGCAAGACGGCCCAGGCGGAGGAAGCCGCGCACTGAGCCGGCGCCCCGGAAATTTTTTGACAAGCTGACAAGCCCTCCCCGCATAGGATCCTGTGAAGAACGGATCTGCGGGGAGGTTTTTTTATGGCTCAGACCAGACGGGAGAAGAAATCGGAGGAGACGGGCGCCCTTTGGCTGGCAGTGATGCGGGAGATGCTCCGTGGCAGCGGCGTGGCGGTGGCCGTAACCCTGCTCGCGCTGCTAGCCTGCGCGCTGCTGGTCTCCAACGGGACCATTGGTGAGGAGATGATGGACCGGGCGGTGCTGGCGGTGTGCGTGCTGGGCAGCCTGACCGGCGGGCTGACGGCAGTGCGCCGGATCAGGCGCAGCCCCCTGCCAGTGGGGCTTGGAGTGGGAGGCTGTCTGTTCCTGCTGCTGCTGTCGGCGGGATGCCTGCTCTCCGGCTCCGCCTCTGTATCCAATGACGGGGCCCTGATCCTTCTGTCCTGCTGCTGCGGCGGGGCCATGGCCGGGGTGCTGGGAGCCCGCCCGAATCGGAAGCGTCGGCGGCAGAGTACGAAAAAAACGTAAATGAATGATTGAAATGACCGGTCGGATATGGTATAATAAACTCAAATTGATGCAAGGCTCCGGCCTCGCAGGGATTTAGGAGGAATTTTCCAATGAAGCACATTCAGACTTTGAACGGCGCCACTCTGAAGGCCAGTGCGGCCAAGGGCGGCTGCGGCGAGTGCCAGACCTCTTGCCAGTCCGCTTGCAAGACTTCCTGCACGGTCGCCAACCAGAAGTGCGAGAACCAGTAATTTTTACGGTCGCTTGAAAAGGGCAGGTGTCAGCCTGCCCTTTTTCATGCGCGAAACACCCCGCCCCGGATGGGCGGGCAGAAAGGAATTTGTTTGCCATGATCCATACCTTTACCGCCCTGGGACAGTACCTGGTGGCGGATGTGAACAGCGGTGCGGTCCATGTGCTGGACCGGATGAGTTATGATCTGCTCTCTCTGCTGGAGAAAGAGGAGACCATGGGGGAGACCTGCCCCCGTGAGATCCGTGAGCGGCTGACGCAGTATTCTGACCAGGAGGTGGATGAGACCTGGGAGGAGCTGCGGAGCCTTCAGGAGGCCGGCCTCCTGTTTTCCAGCGACGACTATCTGGACCCGGAGGCCGCCATGGAGCTGCCCAAGCAGGCCGTGGTCAAGGCCCTCTGCCTCCATGTCTCCCACGACTGCAACCTGCGCTGCCGGTATTGCTTCGCGTCCACCGGCGACTTCGGCACCGGCCACCGCATGACCATGGACTTCGAGACCGCCAAGCAGGCCATCGACTGGGTGGTGAAAAAGTCTGGCAAGCGCCGGAACATCGAGGTGGACTTCTTCGGCGGTGAGCCCCTAATGGCCATGGATACTGTGAAAAAGACGGTGGAGTACGCCCGCTCTCTGGAGAAGGAGCATGACAAGGTGTTCCGATTCACCATCACCACAAACGGGATGCTCCTCAGTGACGAGAACATCGACTACATCAACCGGGAGATGTCCAACGTGGTGCTCTCTCTGGATGGCCGGAAGGACGTCAACGACCACATGCGCCCCACCGCAGGCGGGAAGGGAAGCTATGACGTCATTGTTCCTAAATTTCAGAAGCTGGTGGCCGGACGCGGCACCAAGGACTACTATGCCCGGGGCACCTTTACCCGGGAAAACCTGGACTTTGCCCAGGATGTGATGCATCTGGCCTCTCTCGGCTTCCGCCATGTATCGGTGGAGCCGGCCAGTGGTCCTCTGGATGACCCCTTTGCCATCAAAGAGGAGGATCTGGACCAGGTTGATGCGGAGTACGAGAAGCTGGCCCGTGAGCTCATGGGCCGGAAGGATGTGAACTTCTTCCACTTTAATGTGGATCTGGCCCAGGGGCCCTGCGTCATCAAGCGCCTGCGGGGCTGCGGAGCGGGCTGCGAGTATGTGGCCATCACCCCGGACGGCGACATTTACCCCTGCCACCAGTTTGTGGGGAAGGAGGAGTACCGCATGGGGAATGTGTTTGACGGCTCCTTCGACATGGACATCTCCGGCCAGTTTGCCAAGCAGAACATCTACACCCGTCCCGCCTGCCGGGAGTGCTGGGCGCGCTTTTATTGCAGCGGCGGCTGCTCCGCCTCCAACCTGCTGGTGAACGGTGACATAAGTCTGTCCAACGAGGTGGCCTGCAAAATGGAGCGGAAGCGTCTGGAGTGCGCCATTGCGCTGAAGGCCATCGCTGCCGGCATGGGGGAGACCGGAAATACAAACCGTAATTATACAGATTGTAATCAATGCGAGTCCTGCCGGTAAATTCGAAACCATTGATTTTTAACATTTTTCGAATGATTTTCACATAAATTCAATATTTCATCAAGAAAGAACGCCGCAGATTCCTGCGGCGTTCTTTCTTGGTTTCTTGAATTTACATAACGCAATTTACATAATATATTTACAGAATTGACGAATTTTATGAAAATGAAGAAAATCCCTTGCGTGAATGGAGCAGGCGCGATATAGTAATAGCAGAAAGAAAAATTTGCCTGCTCCTGTTTCACCATGGACAGGGCTGCGGGCCACGCGTCTATTTCCCGCTCCTGTCTCATAAGGTATATGGGAGAGGTGAGTGCCATGAGCCAACGGGACGGAATGAGAGTGGAACAAGCACTGGGCCGCCTGGGCCCGCTGGCCATCCTGGGGAGCGCCTTTCTGCTGGGCGGTCTCCTGGGGGCTGCACTGGTCAGTATGATCGCGCAGCCCGCGGCGGAAGCGCTGTCCGCCTATCTGCGGGATTATCTGACCGCTGGGCAGGCAGGTAAAGTGGCCGTGGGCTTCTGGCCTATGCTGTGGGAGCAGGGACGGTTTTTCTTTGGGGTCTGCGTTCTGGGGCTCACGGCCCTGGGTACAGTGGGGATCCCCGTCCTCTTCGGGGCGCGGGGATTTTTGTTTGCCTTTTCGGTGGCGGGCTTCTGCCGGGCCTTCGGTCCGGTTGGGCTGGGACCGGCCCTGTTCCTTTTCGGCCTTCCCGCCTTTCTCTGGGGGCCTATCCTGTTTCTGGCGGGGACCCAGAGCATGGAGGGTTCCGTAAGCCTGTTTCGACGGGCAATGGGGGGCGGGAGAGAGCCGCTTCCCTTCGGGCCGCTCTATTGGGAGCGTCTGGCCCTCTGGGGACTGGGGCTGTTCCTGTGTGTTGTGCTGGAATTTCTGGCCGCGCCCGCGCTGCTGTCTGCCTCAGCCCGGTTTGTGCTGTAATTGGAATCAATATGTGAGGGAGTTGTCTGTGTGTCTGAACTGCTGGACCTCTATGAGGACTATCTGAGAACAGAAAAAAAGGCGTCGGCCAACACGATCAGCTCCTATCTGCGGGATATGCATCAGTTCGAGGCCACTATGCTGGAGCAGGAGCTGGAGCTCACTGAGGTGCTGACCCAGGAGGTGGAGCACTACGCCGCCGGGCTGACCCGGAAGGGCCGCTCCGCTGCCACGGTGACCCGCTCCATCGCATCCATCAAATCCTTTTACAACTGCATGATCGCCCTGGGGATCATGGACCACAACCCGGCTAAAGGGGTGGCCCCGGCCAAGGTGGAGCGGAAGCTGCCCCAGATCCTGACAGGTAAAGAGGTGGAGCTGCTTCTGGAGCAGCCGGAGTGCACCGATTTGAAAGGCTATCGGGACCGGGCCATGCTGGAGCTGCTGTACGCCACTGGCATTCGGGTCAGTGAGCTGATCGCCCTGGACGTGGATGATTTGAATCTGTCCGCCGGGGTGCTGCGCTGCGCCAGTAAGGGAAAGGAGCGCGTCATCCCCCTATATCAAACGGCGGTGCGGGCTTTGAGCGAATATCTGCACCGGGTGCGCCCCCAGCTGGTGGAGTCCCCCAGCGAGACAGCCCTCTTCGTCAACATGAGCGGAGACCGCATGAGCCGCCAGGGCTTTTGGAAGCTCATTAAGTACTATCAGGAAAAGGCGGGGATCGAAAAGGACATCACGCCCCATACCCTCCGCCACTCCTTTGCCGCCCATCTGCTGGAGAACGGGGCGGATCTGCGCTCCATCCAGGAGATGCTGGGCCATGCGGATATCTCCTCCACCCAGATCTATTCCAGGCTGCTGAATCAGAAGCTCAGGGACGTCTACCACAAGGCCCATCCCAGGGCGTGACGACTGCCGCTGTGCTTCAGGGGTGTGAGATCGTGGGTTGACAAGAGATGCACCCCTGTGATATAGTCCCAGCAGAACACATTAGAGAGGAGGCGGAACGATGCGCAATACCGCTTGCTGAGGCATGATAGAAGAAAGAGAGGGTCCAACGGGCCCTGTTCTGTCATGCCGCCGCGAGAGGGTATTGTCCATTCCGCCGTCTGATCGTCGTATCTGCGCCCCCGGTCTCTTGACCGGTGGGCGTCCTGTCGGTCTGCCGCAAGGAAGGATGATCCTTCTTTGCGGCTTTTTTGTGGAACAAACATAGAACAGACAGGAGGGTATGACGATGTCACAGATCACCATTCAAGATCTTTCCTTTACCTATGAGGGGGACCACGTCCCCGTCTTTCAGCACCTGGACCTTCAGCTGGACACCCGCTGGAAACTGGGGCTTGTGGGCCGCAATGGCCGGGGCAAGACAACTCTGCTCCGTCTGCTGGAGGGGAGCCTGTCCGGCGGCGGAGTCCTCACCCGGCCAGACCGCACCATCTATTTTCCACGCCTGGTGGCGGAGCCGGAGCGGCCGGCCCGGGAGATCCTGCTGGAAGGGATCCCGTGGGAGGAGGAGTGGATGCTCCTGCGGGAGCTGAACCGCCTGGGGCTGGACGAGGACATTCTGGACCGCCCGTTTTCCTCCCTCAGCGGCGGAGAGCAGACCCGGGCCGGGCTGGCCCGGCTGTTCTGCCAGGAAGACGGGTACCCCATGCTGGACGAGCCTACCAACCACCTGGATGAGGCCGGACGCACCCTCACAGCCCGGTACCTCCGGGGGCTGGACCGCGGCTTCCTTCTGGTGTCCCACGACAGGGCCTTTCTGGATGCCTGCACCGACCACACGCTGGCTCTGAACCGCACTGGCTCTGAGCTGGTCCAGGGGAACTTTTCCGTCTGGTACCAGGAAAAAGAGCGCAGGGACCGGCGGGAGACCGCGCGAAATGAGGCCCTGCGGGGAGAGATCCGCCGCCTGGAGCAGGCGTCCCGCCGGACCTCCCTCTGGTCCGACCGGGTGGAGCAGAGCAAGTATGGCAGCCGAAATTCCGGACTGCGTCCGGACCGGGGCTACTTGGGGCACAAGTCCGCAAAGCTGATGCAGAGGGCAAAGAATCTGGAGACCCGCCAACAGAGGGCCATCCAGGAAAAGACCGCGCTGCTTCAGGATGTGGAGCGGGCGGACAGTCTGAAGCTGTGCCCCCTTCGGCACCACAGCCAGCGGCTTCTGGAGGGCCGTGACCTGGTGGTCCTCCACGACGGAAGGCCGGCAAACTTCCCGGTCCGCTTCACACTGGAGCATGGTCAGCGGCTGTGCCTGAGCGGCGGCAACGGAAGCGGAAAGACCAGTCTGCTCCGCCTGGTTCTGGGAGAAGAGCCGGAGCACATTGGGAGCCTTTGGCGGGCCTCCGGGCTCACCATCTCCTATGTTCCCCAGAGGGCGGACCGGCTCTGCGGCTTCCCAGCTGCCCTGGCGGAGGAGCAGGGCCTGGACCGCACCCAATTTTTTACTGTCCTGCGGAAGCTGGATTTTTCCCGGCTCATGCTGGAGCGGGATATGACGGAGTACAGCGCGGGCCAGCAGAAGAAGCTCCTGCTGGCCGCAAGCCTGTGCCAGAGCGCACACCTCTATGTGTGGGACGAGCCGCTGAACTATATCGACCTGTTTTCCCGCATCCAGCTGGAGGAAGTGATTTTAGAATATCAGCCTACGATGCTTCTGGTGGAGCATGACCGCACCTTCTGCCGCCGGGTGGGAACAGACTTCCTTTTGCTGGATGCTGAGTGAGGGACTTGAGAGGACCCCATGATAGAACCAGGCCAGGGAGGGCGTATTGCACCCTCCCTGGCCTGGTTTAGTTAAAAGTAAAAGCGAAAAAGACAGATCCGTCAGACTCCGCTATCCTCCGTCTGCCAGCCCTTGCACACATCGATCCAGCCCTCACAGTGGGAATATTCCGTCAGCTCGTCACAGGTGAGCTCGATGGCAGAGTTGGAACTGCCCGCCGCGGGGAACACGGTACCAAAACGCTTTAGGGACACATCCAGATAGGTCCGCACCCCCTCCGGATTGGCGAAGGGACACACACCGCCCACCGTGTGGCCGGTCATCTCCCGGGCCTGCTCCTGGGTGAGCATCTTGGCCTTGGTGTGGAAGAAGTGCTTATATTTGCTGTTGTCGATCTTGGCGTCCCCGGCGGCTACGATGAGCACACAACCGTCATTCACCAGGAAGGACAGCGTCTTGGCGATGCGGGCGGGGATGACCCCCACCGCCTGAGCGGCCAGCTCCACAGTGGCGCTGGAGACGGGAAACTCTAAAATGTCTCCCTCCCGGCCCAGAGGGCGGAAGTAGTCCCGCACTCTCTCGATGGACATTCCTCAGCCCTCCAGCTTTTTGGAGGTCTTGGACAGGAAGCGCTCATCGGTGATGATAAAGCGCTCATGGGTGCCCTGGCCGATCAGGCCCTTCTCGTCGTAGGCGGCCACCTTCAGCTCGATACGCTTGCCGTCCACCAGGGTGATCTCACTCTCGGCCCACACCTTGATGCCGACAGGGGAGGCGGAGTCGTGGCTCACACACAGCTTGGTGCCCACGGTGCTCTGGCCGGGCTCCAGGTGTGGGGCGATGGACTTCCAGGAGGCCTCCTCCATCAGGGCGCACATAAACGGGGTGCCAAAGACGGGCAGAGCGCCGGAGCAGGCGGCCTGGGCGGTATTCGCCTGGCTCACCACAGTCTCGGCGCGGCCCTTCATTCCAACTTCAATGGACATATCGGTCATTTCTCCTTTGTTGATTCCATTTGTCCCGTCGGGACAAGTTATTTTACTCCTCTTTTCAACAAAAAGCTAGTCTCCTGTCCGAATTTCGTACAGCGAGTTGAGGACTGCCCAGTTCTGTGGGAAGGGGCGCATCAGATTCCAGTAGCCCACGCCGTACAGCTCCAGCTCCGCGGCCAGGGCCAGCTTGGAGCGGATGCTCCTAGCGTCCTCGAACCAGACCTCATGCTCCTGCCCCTGTCCGTCCACATAGCGGAACCACGGGGCCTGCGCCCTGGGGTCGAAGCGGATGGCGGCGTAGTGCCGGGCGGCCAGGGCGACGGCCTCCGGATTGGACAGGGAGCGGGCCTGGCTTCCCTGTGGCGCGGAGAGGAGCCAGTCGTAGCCGTAGTTGGGGATGCCCAGCCAGATTTTTTCCGCCGGGACCTCTGTAAGGGCATACTCCGCCACACGCCGCACCTGATCCAGAGGGGCCACCGCCATAGGAGGGCCGAAGGCGTAGCCCCACTCGTAGGTCATCAGGAGGACCCCGTCCGCCGCTTCCCCCAGGCCGCGGTAATCATGGCCCTGGTACAGTTCTCCCTGCTGACAGGCGGAGGTTTTGGGCGCCAGGGCGGCCAGCAGGGGATACCCCAGGGGCTCCAGACGCTCCCGCAGTAGGAAGAGGAATCGGACATAGTTTTGGGCGTCCTCGGGGAAGATGGACTCCAGATCTACATCGATCCCGCGGTACCCATTTCGGTGCAGGAGTTCCATCAAATGATCCGCCAGGCGTGTCCGGGCCTCTGGGCTGGACAGAAGGGCATGGGCCAGCTCGCCGGAGAAGCTGTCCGCCTCCGTGAGGTTGGCCAGGTGTAGCAGGGGACGGACCCCCATGACCTGGGCCGCCGCCACCATGGCGTTGTCCGACAGAGGGATCAGATCCCCGCGGACGGTGGGCCGGTAGGTGAAGGGGGCGAGGCTGCTGAGGAAAGGGAGGGTCCGCTGGAGCAGGGCGGGGGCGATGTTTGGATAGGCATATCCGTTCACGGAGAGCACGCCCTGTTTTTCCTGCTGATAGGTGAGGACCAGCTCCTGTCCGGAGTAGATCCGGTCGCCCCCCTCCAGGCCGGGGTTGTTGCGCAGCAGCTGCCGCAGCGGGACCCCGGCGTTCCGGGCGATGGAAAACAACGTGTCACCGGACCGGACGGTATAGGTGGAACGGGGATACTGGATCACCAGCGTCTGCCCCACTACCAACTGGGAAGGATCTGGAAGCTGATTGTCCTGGATGAGCCGGGACATGGGGACGCCGTACTGATAGGCCAGTTCATACAGGGTGTCTCCCGGCCGAACCACATGGATATCCATAAAAAACTCCTTTCCAGCGGATTTCAAATCAATGTGATGAAATCCTGCCTGGCGTAACCCACTGTTCCGTAGTAGTCCACCAGATACCAGTCCCCAGTGCTGTTCCGAACGGTCAGTGGCGCACCGTCAGGGGCCTGGACCAGGATGGGGGCGTCCAGCTCCGGCCGGGCCCGGATGTTCAGTACTCCCCAGTCCACGTCCACCTGCCCGGAGCGGCTGGGCTGCGGCAGCAGAAATGGGATGTCAAAGTAGTCGGTCAGAGAGATGACCAGATTTTTGGCCACCGCGTCCAGGCTGCTTTTGATCCACGCCGCGTCCTCCGGATTGTCGTGGTAGCCCAGCTCCAAAAAGGCGGAGGGAGCCCGGACCCGGCGCACTTCTCCCAAAGTGGTGGTGGGCTGGGCCTGGACCAGTTCTGGAAGGGGATAGATCTCCTTCAGATTGTTGGCGATAATGGTGGCAGCCCGCTCTCCCTCCTGACTGCCCGGATAATAGAACACCAGGATCCCCCGCACCTGGCCGTACTGCCCCTCCGGCGCGGCGTTGGAGTGCAGGGCCAGATGGAGGTCGTAGTTCCCCCTGTTGGAGGCGGCGATGGAGGATGCGGCTGTCATCTCCGGGGTGTTTCGGACGTACCGGATGCCGGAGGCATCCAGGTAGGGGACCATTTTGTCCGCCAGCAGGTTCATATACTGCTCCTCAGTGCCGCCGTTGACGTATTCGTTTTTCTCCTGGGTGGAAGGAGAGAGATAGATGATTGGCATAAGTTACAATACCTCCCGTTTGTTTGTATCCTATGCCAGGGAGCGGGCTTCGGTGCCCCGGATGCCGGCGCCTTGCGGATCCTGTGTAAAAAAATGGGCTCAGGGGCTTGACAAAATGAGATGACAGCTGTAACCTAAGCACATAGGTTACAATTGTCGCCCATTCGGGCCGAGGGACCCTGAGCATGGGGGAATTTTCAGGAGGGATCAGACATGAAGGAACTGGCGGCAAGGATCTCCGGCGCGGAGCTGGATGTACTGGAGGTGCTGTGGCAGGCGGAGGGGCCCATGCCCATCGCGGACGTCCGGGGGGCGCTGGAGCAGTCCCACAGCTGGGACAGCTCCACAGTCAAGACGCTCCTGCGCCGCCTGTGTGAAAAGAAGGCGGTGGAGGCGGAGAAACGGGAGGTGTTTTATTACCGGCCCCTGCTCTCCCGGCGGGAGTACCAGATCTGGTCCACCCGCTCCCTGATCGACAAGGTGTACCGGGGCAGCGCCCGGAGTCTGGTGGCCGCCCTGGTAGAGCGGTCCCAGCTGAGCCGGGAGGATCTGGCGGAGCTGCGCGCCGTCCTCTATCCGGAGGAGGAACAGGACCATGGTTGACGGTCTGCTCCGCCTGCTCTCCCTGTCCCTCTCCGGGGCGCTCCTCACCGGGGGGACGGCGCTGCTGGCCCGGCTGCTGCGGGGGAGGATCTCCCGGACCGCGGCCTATTATCTCTGGCTGCCGGTACTGATGCGGCTGCTGTGCCCCTGGGGGCTCTCCCACACCCTGATGGACCGGGCGGTCTCCTCCGCTGTGGGGGAGGGGATAGCGGTTTCCGTATCTCTTGCGCCGGAGGAAGGCGCGGATGATCCAGAGCACCCATCAATTCTGCCGGAGGTCAGCGGGGGAGAGACAGCCGCCGGGGCGGCCCTGTACCTGTGGGGGGCGGGCTTCGCCGCCGTGGCCGTCTGGCAGGGGACGGGTTACTTCTGCCTTTGCCGCCGGCTCAGGGCGGACGGTCACAGGCCGGAGCCGGAGCTCGCCGGGCTCTATGTCCGGGCCTCCGCCGGGGCGCGGCGTCCCCCGGAGCTGCTTCAGAGCGCCGCCATCCCCGTCCCCTTGGTGGTGGGACTGCTGCGTCCCAGGATCCTGCTTCCGGAGCGGGAGCTGAGTCCGGAGCAGTGGGAGGGGGTCCTGACCCACGAGCTGGTCCACTGGAGGCGGCATGATCTTTGGATCAAGTGGCTGGCCGTCCTGGCCCGGGCGGTCCACTGGTTCAATCCGGCGGTGTGGTGGCTGGTCTGCCGGCTGGAGCAAGACTGTGAGCTGTCCTGCGACGAGCAGACGGTCCGCCGCTGGGACAGCCCCCGCCGGGCGCGGTACGGAGAGCTGCTGCTGATCCTGGCCGCCGGAGGAGACTCTGGCTTTGGAGGGGGCTCCCTGTCCCTGAGTTCCCCAAAACAACGGTTGAAAGAGAGGTTGATCTGCATGATGACGCAAAAACGGTACGGAAGGCCCGCCGCCCTGCTGGCGGCGTCCGCCGGTCTGGCTGTGGTCCTGTCCTCCGCAGCGCTGGGGGCCTACGCCGGGCCTGCCCACCAGACAGCTCCCGCTTCAGAGGAGACCCCGGAGGCCCTGTCCTGGCCCCTGGAAACGGACGGCTCCGTGACCCTCTCCGCCCTGTACGGCAGCCGGGTGCATCCGGTCACCGGGAAAACCACATCCCACAGCGGCATCGACATCCCACGGGACGCCGGGACTCCTGTGCTGGCCGCGGCGGACGGGACGGTGGAGGAGGCCGGCTTTGACGCTGAGGATGGGCGCTACGTCGTGCTCCGCCACGGGTCCCTGACCACGAAATACTGTCACCTCCAGGAGGTAGACGCCGCTGGAGGCGAACAGGTCCAAACCGGAGACGCCATCGGGCGGGTTGGCAGCACCGGACAGAGCACCGGCCCTCATCTCCACTTTGAGGTGGCGCTGGACGGCGCGGCACAGGACCCGCTGAGCTATTTAGAGCACACCGGGACTGACGTCCTCTGAGGATAACAAGACGCCTGCTGAACGGCCCACACGGCCGCCCAGCAGGCGCTGTTCTGTTTTAAGAGAGAGACGGCCTTTCCAGCAGGAATGCCTGATAGGGCCGGTCCAGATGATAGCCCAGCTTTTCCGCCAGGGCCACAGAGCGCAGGTCATGGGCATCCCAGCTGGGATACAGGTCCCGGTCCAGGCAGTCCAGGATGAGCCGCGCTCCACAGGCCAGGGCCAGACCCAGGCGGCGGACGTCCGGTCTGGTGTCAATCTCGATCTCGATGCCGCCGTCATAGACGGTATAGGACGAGGCTCCGGCCACAGGGATGCCCTCCCACAGGGCCAGCACGCCCAGCCCCCGGCGGGCAAAATCCGCTCTGTCCTGAAAATTGCCGCATAGATCCCTGGACCATGGCTGGGACATCAGGAGTGGGACATGGCCGGCGCGGATGGGAGAGAGGACGACACCCTCCGGCAGGGCGGCAGCACAGTCTGTCAGCCAGCCCCGGTCAAAGACATCCGGTTCCTTGCGGATGGCATAACGGAGGAATGGAGCGGCCCGCGCCCCCCAGACGGCCCGGATCACTGGTTCCCAGTCCGCTGTTCGAGGGACCAGAATGGGGCGCTCCGCCCGGGCAGTCAAGGTCCGGGAAGGAAGGCCCGCCAGGAAACAGAAATCCCCCACAGCACACAGGGCACTCACCGGCTGTGGAGTGCCCTCGGTCATAACCTGCCCCATGTGCCCCTGAAGGCAGGTCCAAACCATGGTTTTATCCCAGCCGTCAAACAGATGGATGTATCTGTGATCCACAGTCCTTCCCTCCAAATATAAAAGTAAGGGCAGAGGAATCCCTCTGCCCTTGAAGCGATGTGATGTGAAATAGTTTCATCCCGCCAGGTGCATGATTTGGAGAAGGAATACCCAGCTGAGTCCGTAGTACGACACCACCGCCACCAAGTCGTTTACTGTGGTGATCAGAGGCCCGGAAGCAACTGCGGGATCCACATTGATTTTTTTGAAAAACAGAGGGATCAGTGTCCCCACTGCACTTGAAATTACCATGGCCAACAGGAGCGAGGCGCCAATACAGCCGGAGATGGCAAAAGAGGCCAACAATCCCTTTCCCTTGACTGCCCAGATGAAAAGCCCAATGGCTCCAAAGGAGGCCGCCCCAAGGAGGAGTCCATTGGCAAAACCAATGCGCATCTCTTTCGCAACAAGGCCAAATTTCTGCCGGGCGGTCAGGTTCTCATCCATCAGCACACGAATGGTTACCGCCAGGGACTGAGTACCTACATTGCCCGCCATGTCCAAAATCAGCGACTGGAAACTCATAATGAGGGGGAGTTGTGACACCACCTGCTCAAAGACACCTACCACAGAGGATACCACTAGTCCCAAAGCCAGAAGAACGAACAGCCAGGGCAGACGCTTTTTCATACTCTGTCCCAGAGGCTCTGCCAGATCCTCCTCTGCGGTCAGACCAGCCAGCATAGCATAGTCCTCGCCCATTTCATCATCTACGACCTGAATGATGCTCTGGGCGGTAATCACACCCAACAGACGGTTTTGGTTGTCCAGAACAGGAACTAAATCCTCGGAATAGTCCTTCAACTGTTCGATACAGTCATCAATCGATTCATGCCCATAGACATAGGGATAGGAGGTCATGATCAACGAAGAAAATTCTGTGTCGGGACGGGCAATGATCAGTTCCTTCAAATCAATGGCCCCGCAAAACACACCACTCTGATCCGAAACGAAGATAGTAGAGATATTGTCATTTTCCGATGCCTGCTGGATCAATGCACTCATGGCCTGCTTTACAGTGAGGTCTTCCTGGATCGAAATGTAGTTGGTTGTCATTTTGCTGCCGATCTCGTCCTCACCAAAAGACGCCATCAGCGCAAGTTCCTTTTGAGAGGTCTCATCCATGCACTCGATGAGATTTCCTTTTTGATCCCGATCCAGTTGGGATAGAATCTCCAAAGCCGAGTCCGACTCCATGCACTCCACCACTTGGGCAGCCTTGCGCAGGTCCATTTCGATCAGATAGGATCCTGCCTCATCACCCTCCATACGCTCCAAGATGTTGGAGAGCATATCCGGTTCCAAAATTCGGTACAGCTTTTTCCGTTCGACAGAGGTCAGGGCCGGCAGAACCTCCGCAATGTCTTTTTCATGGTAGTCCTCCAAACGCTCCCGCATCACGCTGGGGGAGATGGGACTGCGGATGATGGCGATGATTTCACCAGTGTAATCAGGCTTAGTGGAGACCATGCTCTCCTCCACTTTGTTCATATTCTGCTCCATGTGCAGTGCCTCCTTTTCCATGTTTTGTTTCATGGGATCGGAAGCAGGAAACAGGCATCATAGGCGCATCAAAACAGCCGGGCTGACGAAGAACAGACTGCGCTGCTGCACCGCGCCATCCTTAGACGACGCCGGACTCCTGTTTCTGATCCCATACCGATCCTTCGACTATGACTATCACAGCCGTCCATTCTGTTCACCTGCCTCATTCTGTAATGAAGTGTTCAAACACTGCGGGGGAAACCCGCTGCTCTCTATTGTAACCTGTCCAGCCAAAAATATCAAGTAAAATCTATGTAACCAGTATGTTGATCTCAATCCAGACACAGCTGCACCAGAACGGATGGCTCCCGGAGCATGATCCCCCGGTATTGCAGCGTCACCACACCGTTGTGTGCCCACCGGTTCAGGATCCGGCTGACAGTGACCCGGCTGACCGAAACTGCTGCCGCAATATCCTCCTGAGTACACTTGATCAAACCACCAGAAGGGGAGCGGGAGAGAATGTACCGGGCAACTCGCCACTCCGCTGGACGAAAGGCCATGGCATCCAGCTGCTCAGACAGCAAACGCACTGTTCGGGCCAGATACTTCATCATAGAGAGGGCCAGCTCCGGATCTTTGGATACTGCCTGGGCAGCCAGTTCTCGGTCGATGGGGACCAACTCACAGGAGGAGAGGGCCACAGCAGAGGAAACTCGGGGAAGTTCATCAAAAAAGGATGCCTCGCCGAATAGATTGCCCGCCGAATAGATGTTCAGCACACGCTCCGCTCCGTCGGCAGACTGAATATAACTTTTGACCCGGCCGCTTTTCAGATAGTAGAAGCAGTTCGCCTCTGTGTTCTGAAGATAAATAAGGTATCCGGCGGAGCACCGAATCGGAGAGCGGCTTAGAGCAAAGGGGGCCCATAGCTGAGACGGAAAATCCAGAGAGAGATCCATGAAACTCACCTCGCAAATTTTCTTAAATTGTAACATAGTTTACATTCTTTTGGCAAGGTGTCTGGCATACTGTGAGACAAGAAACAGAATTTCCAATAGGAGGTTTTTTACATGGGAATGACAATGACGCAGAAAATCCTGGCCAAGCACGCCGGGTTGAATACTGTGGAGGTTGGCCAACTCATTGAAGCAAAGGTCGATATGGTGCTGGGCAACGACATCACCACGCCGGTGGCTATCACCGAATTTGAAAAGGCTGGCTTTACCCGGGTCTTTGACCGAGACAAAATCTCCATCGTCCTGGACCACTATACACCCTGCAAGGACATAAAATCTGCAGAGCTGTGCCTCCAGGCCCGGAACTTTGCTCATAAGCATCAAATCACCAATTTCTTTGATGTAGGCCAGATGGGTGTGGAGCACGCACTTCTGCCGGAAAAAGGCCTGTGCGCCCCAGGCGAGATCATTGTAGGCGCCGATTCCCACACCTGTACCTATGGCGCTCTGGGAGCTTTCTCCACCGGTATCGGTTCTACAGATATGGCTGCCGCTATGGCGACCGGACTTCTGTGGTTCAAGGTCCCCGCTGCAATCAAAGTGGTGCTGAAGGGAAAACTCCAGCCTATGGTCAGCGGCAAGGATGTCATCCTCCACCTGATCGGCCGGATCGGCGTAGACGGTGCCCTGTATCAGTCCCTGGAGTTCACCGGGGAGGGGGTATCCTCTCTGTCCATGGACGACCGCTTCACGATAGCCAACATGGCCATCGAGGCCGGCGGCAAGAACGGCATCTTCCCTGTGGACGAAAAGACCATGGAGTACATCAACGGTCGGGTGGACCGCCCCTGCGAGGCCTTCCAGGCCGATCCAGACGCCGTCTATGCCAGCGAAGTGGTCATCGACCTGAATGCTCTGGAGCCCACCGTGGCCATGCCCCACCTGCCGGAGAACACCAGGACTGTGGGTGAGGTGGCCGGACTTCCCATCCAGCAGGTGGTCATCGGCTCCTGCACCAACGGCCGCATCAGCGATCTGCGGGCCGCCGCCGCCGTGTTCCAAGGCAAACATGTGGCCAATGGGGTTCGCTGCATCATCATCCCCGCCACGCAGGACATCGTACTACAAGCTATGCAGGAAGGGCTGATTCAGACCTTTATTCAGGCGGGCTGTGCTGTTTCCACCCCCACCTGCGGCCCCTGCCTTGGCGGGCACATGGGTGTGATGGCCGAGGGAGAGCGCACCGTCTCCACCACAAACCGCAACTTCGTAGGCCGTATGGGCCATGTGACCAGCGAGGTCATTCTGGCCTCTCCCGCCGTGGCCGCCGCCTCTGCAGTGGCCGGCTGCGTGGCAGATCCCCGCGGCTGAAGCGTACAGCGCTTTCAAACACAATGAGGAATGAGATGCACCGGACCAATCAAGGTTTCAAACAGATTGCTCAATGTCTAACTCCTCATTCCTAATTTGAACGAAAGGATTGACGAACCAATGAAGGTTTACAAATATGGCGCCAACGTGGACACTGACGTGATCATCCCCGCCCGCCACCTAAACGACCCGTCCCCAGCGGCTTTGGCCTCCCACTGCATGGAGGACATCGACCAGGACTTTGCTTCCACAGTAGAAACGGGCGATATTATCGTGGCCGGCCCCAATTTCGGCTGCGGTTCCAGCCGGGAGCATGCCCCACTGGCCATCAAGTTCTGCGGGGTGAAGTGTGTCATCGCCCCCTCCTTCGCCCGCATCTTTTACCGCAACGCCATCAACATCGGCTTCCCCATCGTGGAGTGTGCCCAGGCGGCGGAGGAGATCCAGGCCGGGGACCAGGTAGAGGTGGATTTTGCCACCGGCGTTATCACCGATTCCACGCAGGGCAAGACCTGGCAGGCCGCGCCCTTCCCGGAGTTTATTGACGGGATCATCAAAAGCGGCGGCCTGCTCAATTCCCTGAAGGCGAGAGGAGTGGCAAAATGAACTACAAAATCGCGCTGATCCGGGGTGACGGCATCGGCCCCGAGGTGGTGAGCGAGGCGCTCAAGGTTATGGAGGCTATCGGCGAAAAATTCGGCCATACCTTCACTTACACGGACGTGCTCATGGGCGGCTGCGCCATCGACGAGGTGGGGAAGTCCTACCCAGACGGAACTGCCGAGGCCTGTAAGGCCTGCGATGCAGTCCTCCTGGGCGCTGTGGGCGGCCCCAAGTGGGGCCACGCCTCCGACCCGGAGAAGCGGCCGGAAACCGCCCTGCTGTCCATCCGCAAGGATCTGGGCCTGTATGCCAACCTGCGCCCTGCCACCCTGCGTCCTGCCATGGCGGACGCCTGCCCCCTGAAAAAGGAGACGGCGGAGAAGGGGATCGACCTGATGATGGTCCGTGAGCTCACCGGCGGCATCTACTTCGGAAAGCGGGAGCGCTATCAGACCGAGGACAGGGGAGAGGAGGCCGCCGACCGGATGGCCTACTCCCAGCGGGAGATCGAGCGCATCGGCCGCCGTGCCTTTGAATTGGCCCGTCTGCGCCGGGGGAAGGTATCAAGCGTAGACAAGGCCAACGTGTTGGAAACCAGCCGTCTGTGGCGTTCTGTCATGCACCGTCTGGCAGAGGAGTACTCTGATGTGGAGTATGAGGATGTACTGGTGGACAACGCCGCTATGCAGCTTGTCCGGGATCCCGCCCAGTTCGATGTGGTTGTAACAGAAAATATGTTTGGTGATATTCTCTCGGATGAAGCCAGCATGATTACCGGCTCTATCGGACTTCTGCCCTCTGCCTCCATCGGAGACGACGCCCCTGGCCTGTATGAACCTATCCACGGATCAGCCCCAGATATCGCCGGCCAGGACAAAGCCAACCCCATCGCCACCATCCTGTCCGCAGCCATGATGTTCCGCTACTCTTTTCACCTAGCTGACGAGGCTCAGGCCATTGAGGATGCGGTAGATGCGGTGCTGGCCCAGGGCTGGCGTACTGCTGATATTGCCAAGGCAGGGGAGCCCACCATCGGCACCCAGGAAATGGGCCGCCGGATCCGGGAACAACTATAAGTCAGAAATCCAAGTCAAAACTGTGGCGCCGTTATTTTGCGGAGCCACGGTTTTGCATTTTATCCGGAATCTATCATTCAAATTTTTTTGATTTTTAGCAAAAGAGATGTTGCAATTCTGCAAGTCAACGGCTATAATAGGCACAGCGTTAGTTTTCATCCAGTGGGATTCACCGTGGAGCACATGGAAATCCAGCGGGAACAGCGCAAATATACAAGGCTTCATGCGCCATCCTGCCGTTTTCCTATCAGTGCATAGATTCCTGCAATCCTGCAATTAGAACCTGTAAATTGAAACGATGATGGAGGCATTTGAGTATGAAAGAGTTGTCCAAGATCGCACTGGCTGTTCAGCCGTCCGCCACTTTGGCCATCGATACCATGTTCAAACAAATGCGGGCCGATGGCCTGGACGTGATTGGTTTCGGTGCCGGTGAACCTGATTTTCCCACCCCTGATCCCATCAAGGAGGCCGGCATCCAGGCGATCCAGAACAACGATACCAAATACACTCCCTCCACGGGTACCGTAGAACTGCGGAAGGCCGTGTGCCAGCGGCTGAAAAAGGATTGCGGCTTGGACTATGAGCCGGCCCAAATCTCGGTATCCAGCGGCGCAAAGCCCTGCGTCTATACAGCTCTGCGGGCGCTGGTGGATCCCGGCGACGAGGTGATCCTGCCTGCCCCATACTGGGTGAGCTACATCGAGCTGATCCGGATGGTGGGCGGCGTGCCGGTGGTGGTCGAGGCCTCTGAGGCGGAGCACTTCAAGATCACCCCGGAGAAGCTGGCCGCAGCCATCACCCCCAAGACCAAGTGCATGATCCTGAACAACCCCTCCAACCCCACCGGAATGATGTACTCCCGCAGCGAGCTGGAGGCCATCGCCAAGGTGTGCGTGGAGAACGACCTGTACGTGATCTCCGACGAGATCTATTACCATCTGGTCTATGACAATGAGGAGTTTGTCAGCCTGGCCGCCATCAGCCCCGAAATCAAGGAGCGTACCCTGCTGATCAACGGCGTCTCCAAGTCCTATGCCATGACCGGCTGGCGCATCGGCTATGTGGCCGCCCCCGCAAACATCTCCAAGCTGATCGGCAACTATCTGAGCCACTGTATCAGCTCTCCCTGCTCCATCTCCCAGAAGGCCGCGGCGGCCGCCCTGTCCGGCTCCCAAGAGACTGTGGAGGCCATGCGGAAGGCATTCGAGGAGCGCCGCAACTACATGGTGGACCGCATGAATCAGATCGAGGGGGTCAGCTGTATCCAGCCTCACGGTGCCTTCTATGTGATGATGAACATTGAGAAGCTGGTAGGGAAGGAGTTCTTTGGCCATGTGATCCAGAACTCCGACGACTTCGGCAGTCTCTTTCTTCAGTACGGTAAGGTGGCTGTGGTTCCCGGCACCAGCTTCGGCGCGCCCAACTTCGTCCGCTGGTCCTATGCTACCTCCATTGAGAACATCAAGGAGGGCCTGAACCGTCTGGAGAAGTTCCTCCGGGGCGAGGCTGTCTGATCCTTCTTCGTATACAGCAGACAGCTGATGGAGGCCTCCATCAGCTGTCTGTTTTTTATCGTGTTGACCGGGCAGTTCCGGCATAAAAAGGAGTTGCAGTGTGGGCGGACGGTACCTTTTCCAGCAACACTGCACCTCTGATGGGATCATTGGATGACTGCGCCCGCCGCGCGTCGGATTTGGGCTATGACGCGCTTTCCCTGACGGTAAAAGATCCGAATGAGCGGGACTGGGTCCAGGTTCTCCGCAAACTGCAGAACTGCGGCCTGGAAGCGTCCGGTTTGGCGACAGGGAGGGTCTATACCGTGGACGGACTTGGCCTTGGTATGGCGGACGCAGACAGGAGAAGGGCGGCTGTGGACCGGATGCTGGCTTTCCTGCCGGTCTGTGCAGAGCTGGGCGGGGCAAAGCTGATCATCGGCGCAATTCGGGGCTGGACCCGGGATGCCGGAGGCCGGGATGTTTACGGATCCCTGTTCCGCGCCAGCTTGGAGGAGATTTTGAATCAGGCGGAGCCCCTGGGCGTTCCGGTGGCCCTGGATGCCATCAGCCGTATGGACTCCGACGCCTACTGCTCCGTTGCGGAAACAGCGGACTTTATCCGCTCCTTCCATAGCTCCGCCCTCCGGCTTCAGCTGGATTCCATCCACCTGCACACCAATGGGGAGACACAGTTCTGTGAGGAGATCCTTCGGGCGGGAGAACTGATTGGTCAGGTGGACATCTCTGATGTGGGGCGGATGGCTCCGGATGGGGATCACTTCGATTTTCCAAAGCTGATCCAGGCGCTCAAGGAGATCCACTACCAGGACTATCTGGTCTTTGAGTACCGGGCCGCACCACCTGAGTATGCCGCCAAGGCAGGCCTGGACTACATCCGCAGCCTGCTCTAAAAAAGCATATTTCTACACAAAAGCCGGAGAAAACCGTTGTATTACGGGTTTCTCCGGCTTTTATCCATCTGTCTGGTAACTTTTTATGACGCCAGATGCGATTGGGACAGGATCGCCTCCTGACGCTTCCGTTCCGCATCATCTTGGGCGTAGTGTTCCTTCAAGGCCTGATCCGCCTCCCGGATGCGGTCCGCAAGTCCATTCGGAACGATCGCGTCACAGGGGAAGTCCTCCACACAGATCTCCCCATCTGGCCGCGGTCCCTCCTCTGGCAGGGGTGGAAGCAGGGTAAGGTCCATCGCCGCGAATGGAGCCCCCGCCTCATCGAAGCGGGCCTTCAGATCCAACATGATGTTGGCAGCCGACTCAAAGGTTAATGGCTCCTCCTCAAGAGAGAGGATCAGATGCCCCACCTGCCTGCCCAGCGCCGGAATGTCATAGATATGGTCCAGGATCAGCTCGTCCTGGTTCAGGGCGTAGTCGGGTACCTCGGAGGCAGCTTCCGGGCTGCTCAGCACCTCTGCGGGATAGATCTCCAGACTGCCGTACCCGATGTGGCATTGATAGGGGAAAGCGGGATCCTCCAGCACCCGGTCGGTCAGCGCACGGTACTCCTCGTCTAGACGGAGGGCGGTGTTCCACCCGCTCAGGACGTTGTCATAGGTATCTCCCCGCAGAGAGCCCAGCATATTGAGGGACAGAGTGAATGCTGTATCCATGCTGGAGGGAGAGCGGACAAAGGCGTGATAATTTCCGTCCTTGAAGCTGTACGAGATATGGTCGATATAGTAATCCGTACCTCCATAGGTCTCGGCAAGATACCGCTCAGCGGTGCTTTGGGCCATCATTTTAGAGATTGGATTCCCGTTCAGCGCATTGGCAAACCAGGCCAGCCCCCCGATGAGGACCAGGGCGGCAGACAGAGCCAGGACCTTTCTCAGATTCCATTTCATGCTAATCCTCCTTGTATTATAGAGTAGTAGTTATTAAAGCCCCTCTCCAAGGGCTGTGCTACACTGTAAGGGATGCTGTGGATCGGTGTAATCCCCCTACCACAAGATGGTTCAAGAAAGGTTCCAACCACAGCCCCTTACAATTTTGTTGATCAGTTAAATACCGCCAGACGGTTTATATGGAACAAGGCTACAAAAGTAAGGAGCACTGTGGATGCAGCATCACATATTTATCGTTGGAGGTATTTGTTATGGTGGTTTCTGTTGGCATCGATGTCTCAAAAGATAAGCACGATTGCTTTATTGTCAGCTCTGATGGTGAAGTCCTGGCGGATGTGTTCACAATTTCCAATACCTTGGATGGGTTCCACGGCCTGTTGCAGCGAATCCAGGAATGTAGCGCACCGCAGGACAAAATAAGAGTAGGGCTTGAGGCTACCGGACATTACAGCTACAATCTGCTCGGGTTTCTCCTTGACAACGGTCTGGCCACCTATGTCCTGAACCCCTTGCGCACAAATCTTTACCGAAAGAGCCTCAGCCTGCGAAAGACCAAGACTGACCGGGTGGATGCGCGAACGATTGCTTCTATGCTGTTATCCGATGCGGGCCTCAAACCCTACACTGATACAGCATACCACAACGAAGAATTAAAGTCACTGACCAGATACCGTTTCGACAAGGTAAAAGAGCGTGCCAAACTGAAAAGTTCCATTGCCCGGCTTGTCTGTATCCTGTTCCCAGAACTGGAAAAGCTGGTTCCATCTCTGCACATTGCCTCTGTCTACGCTTTGCTGGAAGAGTTCCCCGGCGCTAAACAGGTTGCTGCAGCCCATTTGGCAAGGCTGAAAGCACTGCTCGAAACCGCCTCCAATGGTCACTACAAACGGGATATGGCTCTTGAAATACGAGATACCGCCAAAAACTCTATTGGCTCTCAGATGCCTGCCAAGTCCCTTGAATTGCAGCACACCATCCGGCTCATCCGTGAACTGAATCGTGAAATTGATGAAATCGAAGAGCAAATCCAATCCATTATGGATGAGCTTCATTCTCCTATCACCACTATCCCAGGGCTGGGGTTCCGCATGGCTGCCATGATCCTGGCTGAAGTCGGCGACTTCACCCGCTTTGACTCCCCGGACAAGCTGTTGGCTTATGCCGGGATGTCCCCCTCCACTTACCAATCCGGACAGCTCAAAAATTGCTACCCGCACATGGAAAAGCGTGGCTCCCGATACTTACGCTACGCACTTTACAACGCAACCAAGTATGTCTGCCACTGGGACTCGGCTTTTGCTGATTATCTCGCCAAGAAGCGGGCGGAGGGAAAACACTACAATATTGCCATCTCTCACGCTGCCAAAAAGTTGATTCGTTTGATATTTGCCATGGAGAAATCCAGGCAGCCATATTGCTCAGCGGCTTAAGCGCAGCTACTTGAATAGCCAGCAGGGGTCTGACAAGACCTCAGCTTTGCTATACCTTTCTTGAGCCATCTCTTTTTCACCACCACCATTCATTTTTGGGGTTGATTTTTAATAGTTAATCTTTCGGAATACGATGTGCAGCAGGCCGGCGATCACCGTCCCGATGGCCGCAAAGACTGCATACAGCGCAGACCACAGCAGGAGGGAGGCCAGGTCCAAATGCTCCGTCCCCCGGAACATTTTGAGAACATTTGTGCCCAGATGGGTGGCAAAGAGAAGGCACGGGGTAAGATACAGGGATTTCCAGCGGAACAGGCAGTAGCCGATGGAGCCGATCACAGGCATGATAAGGCTGTTCAGAAACAGCCCGCTGCCGGCGGTCAGGCTCAGCCCGAAGAATATCCCAAACATCAGCACTATCCCCATAAAAACACGGGTCCTGTGCCGGACCTTCTCCAGGATCCGGCCGCTGTCCGCGGAGTGGGGGATCTGCCCCTCCCACATCGCTCTGCACTGGGGGCAGCTTTGGATATGCTGCTCCACCGCGGAGACGCTGTCCCCAGCGGCCACGCCGTCCTGGACCAGGGGGATCAGATCCATACAGATCTCACAGGTGATCTGGATCATGGCGAAGGCCCTCCTTTTCTAAATATTGCTTGAGTTTCGTTTTGACACGGAAAAATACCACGCGGGCGGAGCTCTCCGAGATGCCTGCCTCCGATGCGATCTCATAGTAGGAATAGCCCTCCAGGCGCATTCGGAATACCCTGCGGGTCAGCTCCGATTCAGAGGAGAGAAGCTCGTGGACGGCCTGCTCCACCTCGCCGGACAGGTCAGGGGACTGAAGCCCGGTGAAGTGAGAATCATACAGGTCGTGGAGGCTCTCCGTTGGGATCTGACGTTTCTTTCTGCGGAGATGCTGGTACCACTGATGCCTGGCGATGGAAAACATCCATGTTTTGATGTCGGATCTCCCACGGAAGGCGGCAATAGACCGGACCACCTCCACAAAGACTTCTGAGGTCAGATCCTCTGCAAGAGAGACATCATGGCACAGGCTGTACAGATAGGTATAGACGTCCTGATGATAGCGGTCAAACAGTTCCGCCAATAACTCCTTCATGCTGCCCCTCCTTTCATAGGATGAGTGGCTCCGGAATTGGCTTTCGTTACATCTCGTTCTCATTTTATACTGTTTTTGATCAAAAACGGCGTCCGGCTGTCGAACCGGACGCCGCTGGCGATTTTCTCCAGGGTAGGGAAGGGGAGAAGCGGTTCACTCTGTCCCGTCCTGTCCCTCCGGCGGTCTGCCCCGCTTTTTGACTCTGCCCAGGGGATTGGCCCGGGCCGCAGTGCGCAGATCCTCATTGTCTACATGGGTATAGATCTGGGTGGTGTTCAAATGGTCGTGGCCCAGCACCTCCTGAAGGGTGCGCACGTCCACGCCGTTCTGGAGCATCAGGGTTGCCGCGGTATGGCGCAGCTTGTGGGAGGAGTACTGTGTGCTGTCCAGTCCTGCGGCGGCTAGATGCTTTTTCACCAGCTTGTGGACGGCCGCCCGGGAGATCCTGCGGCGGTTCTGAAGGGTGACGAACAGCGCGTTCTGATCCACCAGGGTGAGCATATCCCGCTCTGTGATCCAGTCGGACAGGGCGCTGAGACATGCCTCATTGAGATAGAGCATCCGTTCCTTGTTCCCCTTGCCCAGCACCCGGAGCTGATTTCCCCGAACATCGGTTACATTCAGGCCGATGAGCTCTGAGATCCGCAGACCGCAGTTGAGAAACAAGGTTAGGATACAGTAATCCCTGGCTTGGTTGACTCCGTCCACTGAGTCCAGAAGCCCCTCACTTTCTTCCAGATTCAGGTAGCGCGGCAGGGACTTTTTCAGATGGGGGGAGTCCAGATCCTGCATGGGATTTTCGGTGATCAGCTTGGCCTTGTTAGTGAGGTACTTATAAAAGGAGCGGATGGCGGCCACTTTACGGGCGCGGGCGGGTGCGGACAGTCCGTAGTGGACGTCCGGGCTGTTTGGATGGACAGCCCGATCCCGGGACAGGTAATTCATATAGGAATAGACGTCGCTGAGGGTGACGGTGCGAACCAGATCCAGATCCACGTCGTCAATGGAGATCTGGTCCAGCGGCGTATTGCGGGCCACGCGGCCCTTGTCCAGCTTGAGAAAGCGTAAAAAATTTCTCAAGTCCAAAAAATACTCGTCCACCGTGCGGCGGGAGTGGCCTTGGATGGTCTCATGGTACACAAGAAAATCCCGCAAAATCGGTGGTGCATCGGTACGGTAATCCATATTGATCGCAGGGCGCGGGCCGGGCAGTGTTTGGGGCAAAACGGCGGATTTTCGGGGAGGACGGCAGTTTTGCCTCCTCTCAGATCAACAAAATTTTTATTTTGTTGACCTGTTTTCCGAAATTCATAGCCGCCAATGGCGGCTTCTTCCCGACCTCCCTCTCACCGGAGTCGGTACTTCCCAGATACTCCAGCAGGCGCGCCCCCTCTCCTCCTTCTTTCTGAGGTGTTCTGTGATGCTCCCAGCATACCACGGCCTGAAATGGCTGTCAACTTTATTTCAGTCCGTCGTCCGTTCGGAACGCAGATTGAACTCCGGCTCGCAGATCGATTACATAATCTCCACTCCAGCGGCAGATACTGAGAAAAATCAGTTGCCGGAGGTCCTCCCTATGAGTCTGATCCAATGCACCGATCCCTGCGTCTATCAGCTGGACGGCCGTTGCACCCTGGTTCGGGCCGCCTCCCAAGGGCAGTCCGGACGCCTGGGCTGTGTCAACTTCGTTCCCCGGTCTGTCCCGGTCCGAGGTCCCGGACCGGGATGGACGGAAAATGCTCCGCAGAAGCCGTGAGCCCTTACAGCAGCGCGGCCAGCGCCTCCCGGATGTTGGCCACCCGGATCAGCTCCAGTCCCTCCGGAGCGGCCAGCTTCCCCTGGATCCGCTTGGGGATCAGGCACTTGGTAAAGCCCAGCCGGCGCACCTCGGACAGGCGCTGTCCCAGATTGCTCACCGCGCGCAGCTCGCCGGTTAGGCCCACCTCGCCGATGGCGGCCAGATCGCTTGGCACAGGCTTGTCCCGGAAGCTGGAGGCCAGGGCCAGCATGGCGGCCAGGTCTGCGGCGGGCTCATCCAAGGACAGGCCGCCAATGACGTTGAGATAGGCGTCACAGTTCCCCAGCAGCAGCCCGCCACGCTTCTCCAGCACAGCCAGCAGGAGCATGGCCCGGTTGTACTCCACGCCGTTGCTGACCCGGCGGGGATTTCCGAAGCTGCTGGGTACCACCAGAGCCTGGATCTCCGCCAGAACGGGACGCACCCCCTCCATCACACAGGTGACGCAGGTCCCTGGGGCATCCTCCGGCCGGCCGGCCAAAAGGCTTTCGGAGGGATTGGGCACCTCCGCCAGCCCACCGTCCTCCATCTCGAACACCCCAATCTCGTTGGTGGCGCCGAAGCGGTTTTTTGCCGCCCGGAGGATCCGATAGGCCATGTGGCGCTCCCCTTCAAAGTAGAGCACACAGTCCACCATGTGCTCCAGCACCTTGGGGCCGGCAATAGAACCCTCCTTGTTCACATGGCCAATGACAAAGACGGTGATCCCCTCCCCTTTTGCCAGCTGCATCAGCGCCATGGTACACTCCTTGACCTGGCTGATGCTGCCCGGAGCGGCGGTCACATCTCCGTGGTACAGGGTCTGGATGGAGTCCACCACCAGTACGCCAGGCTGGACGGTGTGGACCGCGTCGACCACGTTCTCCAAATTGGTCTCAGAGAGGAGATGGAGCCCCTCTCCCCTCACCCGCAGCCGCTCCGCCCGCAGCTTGATCTGGCGCTCTGACTCCTCGCCGGATACATACAGCACAGTGGCAGACCGGCACAGCTGGTCACAGATCTGGAGCATCAGGGTGGACTTTCCGATCCCCGGCGCACCGCCCACCAGCACCAGCGAGCCCCGCACCGCGCCGCCGCCCAGAACCCGGTCCAGTTCTCCCATACCGGTTGGAAAACGCAGCTCGTCGGTGGTTTCCACCTCCGCCATAGTCCTGGGGCGGTTGACCGCCACCCCCAGGGCGCTGCCCCGGCTGGCTGCCGGGCTCTTTCTGGCGGCCTTCTCCGCCGGACGCTCCACAATGGTGTTCCACGCGCCGCAGGCCGGGCATTTCCCCTGCCACTTCGGTGTCTCATTGCCGCACTCGGTGCAATAAAAAAGTGTTTTTGTTTTCATATTTTGATCCTCTCCCGGCCCCAGCTGCCGGACCGCACAACATACCGAAGCTCCCCAGTCCTCGGACAGTGGCTGGGGAGTATTTTTCTACTCTTTTATACTATCGGCTCCCAGCGGCGATGTCAAGAAGGAACCGCACCTGTGTCCATCAAGCACACCCACGCCAGCACCGCCGCCATCCGGGTCTGATACTCTGGATCCCGCAGGGCCCGCTCCTCCTCCGGGTTGGAGAGAAAGCCGCACTCCACCAGCACCGCCCGGTTGTCCACATGATTCATCAGATAGACGTTCCCTGCGATCTGCTTGGCCGCCCGGCGGTTTTCCAGCTGCAAGGTCCCCTGCACCCCCTGCTGGATGGCCTCGGCCAGTTGCTGGGAGCCCTCTGTGGGGGCGAAAAACACTTGTGTCCCGTGATACCGGGACTGGGGATATGAGTTCTGATGGATGCTCACCAAGGTGGCCCCCTCCAGGGCCTCCACCGCCGCCGCCCGGTTGTGCAGATCGGACACCTTCTTTTCACGCAGGGTCCCGGCCTCCGGGTCGTGAAGGGATATATCCTCTTCCCGGAGCAGGCAGGCAGGCTGCCCCCAGAGCCCTAAAACCGCGTCCATCCGCCGGACGATGTCCAGATTGATGCCGCTCTCCGCCACGCCGGTGACCGATACTGCTCCCCCATCCTCCCCGCCATGTCCTGCGTCCAGCACCCAGCGGATGGGGTGGGACGACAGGGCTGCGGCCGGCCGGGCAGTCTGCCGCAGAGCCGGCAGGAACAGCACGCAGACACCTACTGTGGCCAGGACCGCCAGTGCAGACGCCCCGAGACGCCATCTCTTCATCAGGATCCCTCCTCTCTCCCCCATCCTATGGCGGAGGTGGAGGGAATTATGCGGCTGAAATGGACGGAGCGGACCGCCATACTCGGCGGTCCGCTCCTGATGTGACAGGCTCCGTATGGGACCAGATCCGGTCAGCCACGGCCCTGGTCTCTGGGCTGGATCTTGTCGAAGGCGGGGTTGGTAAGATAGACGTTTTTCGCGTTCATCTTCTCCTTGCACATCCTCAGGCACTCGCCGAAGCGCTGGAAGTGCACGATCTCCCGCTCCCGCAGGAACCGGATAACGTTGTTGACGTCCGGGTCGTCGCTCAGGCGCAGAATGTTGTCATAGGTGAGCCGCGCCTTCTGCTCGGCAGCCAGGTCCTCCGTCAGGTCGGCGATGACGTCTCCGGTGGACTGGATGGAGCCGGCGGTCCAGGGGAAGCCAGAGGCGGCGGTGGGATAGACGCCGGTGGTGTGGTCCACGAAATAGGGGGCGAAGGCGGGGCACTTCTGCACCTCCTCGTCGGTCAGATTCCGGGTAAGCTGATGGACGATGGCGGCCACCATCTCCATGTGGCCCAGCTCCTCGGTCCCGATGTCGGTGAGCAGGCCCTTGGCCTCGGCATAGGGCATGGAATACCGCTGGGACAGATAGCGCATGGAGGCCCCCAGCTCGCCGTCCGGGCCGCCGTACTGGCTGATGATGACCGCTGCCAGCTTGGGATTGGGCGTGGAGATCTTCACTGGGAATTGGAGCTTCTTTTCATAAATAAACATCGCTCACTTCACCTCATTCTGCTGATAATTCCAGGGCCACGGATCCTGGAGCCAGCGGTAGGACGCCCCGGAGGCGGCGCTGCTCTTCATCAGCGGGCCGAATTTTGCCTCATAGGTCTCTTTGGCGGCCTTCTCCATGGCGGCGTACTGCTTAAACAGGTCAAACGCCTCCATGTCGTCAGGATGGGTGTCCAGATAGGTGCCCAGCTCCAGCACCACAAATTCCAGGGCCTGGAGCTCTACCAGCGGATCGCTGGGCAGGGCGCTCCCCTCGGTCTTGAGGTGGAACGGGAGATTCAGTCCGGGAAACAGGGTCCCGTTGCTCAGGGCCTCGCTCTGGGAATACTTTTTGGCCCCGTTCTGTTGGAAGGGAACGTATGGGACAGCCAGACCCGCACAGGACGGCATTGAGCCGTAGTTGTCCGGGCAGCTGGTGATCGGGCAGGAACTGCCGGTTTCGGTGTTCAAAGCAGGATTCCTCCTTGGTTGGAATAGGACGGCCCGGAGAGGGGCCATCCGTGTCATCCTATGCGCCCCTGCCCCAGGCGGTCCCTCTCTGGACACCAAGGGGAGCGGACTGTCCTGGCTCAGGACGGCTCCGCTCCCCTTCTTTCATCTATTCCTCCCGCCGCAGCTGTCCGGTGCGCAGGGCGGTGGACAGGGAGAGGCGCTTGTCTGCTCCGCTGTCAAAGGAGACCGTGGCGATGTCTCCGTTCCGGGCGCACAACACCCCTGGCCCAAAGGTCCGGTGCCGCACCCGCACGCCGGGCACAAGCGCTTCCCCCATGGCGGCGAGGGCGTCACGGTCCGGGCCCATCTCCATCGGCAGCGGCCGCTTTGCCGGATTGGGACGCGGCTCCCGTGGCGTGGGAAAGAGCTCCTCCGCAAACAAGGAGGATAGTCCCTCCTTTCGGAAGCGTACAATGGAAAGTTCGTTCTTCGCACGGGTCATTCCCACATAGAACAGACGGCGCTCCTCCTCATAGGCGTCCAGCTCCGCCTGCTCAGGCTCCGGGCCCTCCGGGACGGTTTTGGGGAAGATGCCGTCGGCCACGTCCATCAGGATGACCCGCCCATACTCCAGCCCCTTGCTGGAGTGGATGGTGGACAGCAGGAACGGGACCTCCTCCCCACCGTGTGCACCCGCCCGCACCACCTGCTCCAGCTCCTCCAGCCGCTCCAGCAGGGCCAGGGGCGTGGGCTGGTTCGCTCCGATGGCCTCCAGGATGTCCGCCCGGCTCCCGTCCATGCCGTGCTCCTCCAGATAGGCCCCATAGCCCATAAAGTGGACGATGCGGTATACCGCCCGGTCCCCCCGCTCCTGGAGCAGATTGGACAGGTGGGTGCTCAGGGCGGCGCACTGCCTTCTGGTCCAGGGAGACGCCCCGGGCTGACGGCCGATATAGGCCAGGATGGTCTCCCTCTCCCGGTCCGCCCGGTCCGCCGCCTCCTGGGCCAGGGACCGGCTGATCCCGGCCCCCAGCTTGTAATACAGCCGCAGGAACCGCTCTCCGTCCCAGGGGTCCAGAGCAAAACGGATCACGTCCGTGACGTCCCGGACCACCCGGCTGGTGAAAAAGGCGCTCTCCACCTGGCGGCAGCGGTATGGGGTCCCGGCCCGCTCCAGCAGGTCGATGAGGGGAAGGGCGCTGTCATTGTCCCGGTAGAGCACGGCGGTCTCCCGGTCACAGCTCTTGGCCAGCTTGGCCAGCCAGCGGTACTGCCTCTGCCGGTCATAGACGGAGATCTCCTCCGGCGCGGGCCCGCTCCCCCGGACGGCCCTCATGTGTTTGGGCAGGCGGCTGGTGTTTTTCTGGATGAACCGGTCCGCCGCCGCCACGATCTCCCGGGTGGAGCGGTAGTTCTGCTCCAGGCGCAGGACCCGGGCCCCGGGCCAGTCCTCCGGGAAGCGGACCAGGGCGGAGGGGTCGGCGGCCCGGAAGCCGTAGATGCTCTGATCCTCGTCCCCCACCAGAAAGAGGTTCTGGCTCTGTCCCGCCAGCATGCGGATGATCCGGTGCTGGATTCGGGAGGTGTCCTGGGCCTCGTCCACACAGAAATACCGGAAACGCCCCTGAAATTCCTCCAGGATCCTGGGGTGCTGCCGGAGAATCCGCAGAGCATAGACCATCTGATCGTCATAGTCCATCCTCCGGCTCTGCCGGAGCGCCTGCTCATAGTCCCGGAAGATTTTAGAAAACTCTACCCCTTCCACCTGGACCTGGGCCAGCTCCTCCCCAGTCAGCATCTGGTTCTTGGCATAGGTGACGGCGGTCATCAGGGCCTTCACTGTGCTCTCGGCTGCAAACTCTCCCGTCTGCGCCCGGTACAGCTCCCCCAGCAGCGCCCCCCGCTGTCCCGCATCCTCCAACAGGGTGAAGGCCGTCCGCCCCAGCCTGCGCTCATAGGTGCGGATGATTTGGCTGCACACGCCGTTGATGGTGCGAAACTCCAGCCGCTGCGCAGCCTGCTCCCCAAAGAGGGCGGTGAAGCGTGTGCGCATATCCCGGGCGGCGGCCACGGTATAGGTCATGGTCAGGATCTGCTCCGGCGGGATCCCCCTGGCCAGACACAGATAGCCCACCCGGGACACCAGGACGGTGGTCTTGCCGCTGCCTGGGACGGCCAGCAGCAGCACCGGGCCGTCCACTGCCTGGACCGCCTGCTCCTGCTGCTCATCCAGGGAGAGAGAATATCGTTCCTTCCACTGGGAAAACTCCATGGTCCCCTCCAACTCCCAACGGCGGAGCGGCTGTACGCCGCTCCGCCGTCTCTTGCATCGCTCACTGAAATCTTCTGGTAAAGGCGCACCGCCTGCACAGGGCCTCCCGGGCCTCCCCCTGGGAAAAGCCATGATAGATGGCAGCGGCCCGCGGGCCGGACAGGATCTCCTCCAGGGATGTCTCGTACAGGTTCCCAAGAGGGACGTCCCCCTCGTGGTCCAGACAGCACGGCACCACCGTGCCGTCCCACAGTACGCCCACCTGGTCCCGCAGGCCGTAGCAGAAGCGGCGGCCCTCCTCCTCTGGAGCGGACAGGTCGGGCCACTGGAATTTCTCTCCAAACTCCAGGTAAATGCCCGGGGCCAGGGTGGTCCCCCGCCGGTCCGACCGCCAGGGCCCGGGAAATGCCTCCCGGAGCCGGGAGAGGATCTGGCCGTTTTGACGGTTGGCCCCCTCGGTCTCCGCCCCATCCAGGTTCCACAGACGCAGGGCGCACCGCTTCCCCGCCCCGGCCGCCGCCCGGGCAAAGGCGATGCACCCATCCAGATAGCCCTCCAGGTCCTCCCCTGCCCCGCCGTTGCCCTCAAAGGAGTGGACGGAGACGCTCACCTTCTCCACCGCCGGACTGCCCAGCAGCAGCGCCTCCCGCTGACGAAGCAGAGTTCCGTTGGTGGTGAGCATCACCCGGAAGCCCAGGGCGTCCGCCTCCTCCAGCAGGACGCCCAGCTGAGGATGGAGCAGCGGCTCCCCCATCAGGTGGAGGTACAGGTAATCCGTGTGGGGCCGCAGGCGGCCCGCCAGGGTCCGGAAGCCCTCCGGAGACAGAAAGCCCGGCACACGCCGGGTGCCGGGACAAAAATCACAGGCCAGGTTGCACACATTGGTGATCTCCAGATAGGCCTTCCTCAGCCGCCGCACAGTGCGTTCCTCCTTCTCCAGCCGTTTTTTCCATCGCCGCCGTTTTATCCAGGCGTATGGAAATACATATCATAACGCAGTCATTATTATACGGTCCGCGGCCGGCCCTGTCAATGCCCGGGCCGACCGCGTGTGAGATCTGCCATATCTATAAGGATAGGAGCGGCCCCGGGGCCGCTCCTATCGCACCAATTGATTCAAGTTCGGCAGATACAGTACAGACTAATTGGTATCAGTACAATCCATAAAACTACCATAACTTTATTTTTTTGAATATATGCGTCAACCGCCGCACTTATGTCGAATATGATCCATATGACTTTAGATGTCACCATAGCGGCATCCTCGCTAAACAGTAACCCGACCAGTACAGTGGCGGCCACACCGCATAGCAGAACAATTTTTGACCATTTCATTTTCATGTGATTCAATCCTGAAAGGACTCCCCAGAGTTTGAATCCCCGCCTTCATCACCATTCAATTTGCAGCATTCCACTGACATCATAGTTTGAGGACATCATCCTCAGCGAGTAGGTCCCAGTGGAACCAATGGGCAGATCCGCGCTTTGCCCGCTACGGAGAGATACAGCGACGGCCTCTCCACTCCCGTCCTCCTTGAGAAATTCGATCCAAACGGAGGCGTTGGCCGGATACCAGGTTCCGGTCACTCCTACCGTATCGCCTTTATTCAGGCTGATCCCGCACTCGACGGCATCATATATTCCATTTTTAGGCGCATCAAACGCGTAATTTTCTGCTGGTCCGGGACCGGCCCCACCATGTTCAGGCTCTGTCTCTCCAAGGGAACGGGCAGAGAATTCCTCTATGGTTTTGGGCTGAGCGATTTTCTGGACCGGCGGCTCCGCCTGCACGGCGGCCGGTACCAGCAGCATAGAGAGCATCGTGCCGGTGGTCAGCAATCCATCCGATGACCAATTTCATTTTATCTCTTATCATAAGAAGTTTTTTCAAAAAATGCAACTGATTTCGGCTTATATGGTAGAATTTTGTTAATTATGTCCTGTGTTCCCCTGTTTTTATCGGTCTTCCAAGAAAACAGGAGCGGCCCGCGGGCCGCTCCTACGATACTATTTTACGGTTTTTCACAAGAAGGACCGCTTTGGTGTTCCAGCTGTGGACCGCAATCAATAAACCTCATAATTGGCTGTGCAGCCTCTTTCGGGAACATCATTGGAGCTCACCACAAAATGGTACTCCTCGCCTACAATCAAGTTACGGAATCCCACAGGATTGTTGATCGGCACTTCTTCAAACCAGTCAGACACGGCATTTCCGTGCGAATCAAGAAGGCCGACGTTATAAGTGCTCGCGCCAGGGGCATTTGTAATTACAAATGTCACAGTCTGGGCATCTGCGGTAAAATATCCGCATCCTGTGCCCTGGAAGCCTGTCGTATTCCGGTTCAGTTTCACCGTACTCTCAATACTCACATAAGGCTGAGCAGTATGGTCATTCCAAAACCGGTCCACCTCTTCCTGCGTAAAAACATGGCCAACCACATACTTATCTGTGGGATCTGCGGCAAACGCCGGAATACAAAGGGAGAACATCAGGGCCACCGTATATGTTACTGATGGTCCCGTGAGTACACTTCTTCTTCCCACCCCCTTTCAATAATTTACATATCCAACCACGCTGACAGTATCATCCGAGTTATTGCGTACCGCCAGCATATAGTTGCCTCGTTCCTCGACGCGAATAGTCTTATTGATATTGCCATTGTCAACATTGATATAATAAAAGTAACCGTCTGACGTAACCAAACCAAAGTCCATACTGGAAGAGGATGGAGAATAGGAGGCGTTAATGGTCACAGTTTCGTTAGCTTCTAGAGGGAATTTAACATTCTTCATTGCTGAAATAGAATTTTCTTCAATATCAGCTTCGAAGCGAACCGATGCACGAGGAGTAACCCCAAGTATATTTGAAGTTATCTCCTCTATTCTTTCATGCTGTAAATCACTGATACTCAAACTCTCAATTTCACTTGCTGATGTCCTGAAGGCCAAGCAGTTTGCAAGTAAAAAGGCGGATAACAGTGTGGATACTAGCTTTTGTCGTTTCATAACAACTTTCTTCCTTTCTCTCATTATTTACCATGCTCCAAAGATGCTGCCAGTGGTTGAAATATCTATTTTATCTATTTCCAACTCTTCTATTGGGAAAATCTCTGCTTTTTCACTGGATGAAACAGCAATTCCAATGATAAGTCCAAGCAATACTGCAATGAACAAGGGAAGAAGCCCATTCATTTTCTTTTGATTTTCTATATGCTCTTCCTTCATGTCCTGAGTCGTCTTTTGTTCTTTGGACTCATCCCGAGGATATATCAGTTCATCCAGCGTGATCCCATACAGCTTGCTCAGATAAATCAGATTATCACTGGACGGCATAGCCAATCCCTGTTCCCACCGGGAGACAGCCTGACGGGAGACCTTCAGCTGATCCGCCAAATCGTTTTGGGACAGGCCGTGTTCCTTCCGCAGTTGGGCCAGACGTTCGTTCAGTTCCACCGCTTTTCACCTCTGATGATAAGGATTTTTTGATCAAATGCAACCACGTTCGGTTTACATCGGGGGCAACTATCAGTTGCTCCCCATGTTTTCCAACTTTTTTCGCAAATTTTTAAGAAAACAGGAGCGGCCCGGGGGCCGCTCCTATCATACCATTTTATGCAATTTTTCACAAGAAGGCCAGAGGCGAAACGGAGTTTCGCAGGAAGTTCTTTGCCAAGCTTTCTTTCAAGAAAGCGTGCGGGCGACGCCGGTTTTGCGGGCGGCCTCCGCCACAGCGGCGGCCACGGCGGGGACCACACGGGGGTCGAAGGGCTTGGGGATGATGTTCTCCTCGGACAGCTCCTCCTCCGGGATGACGGCGGCCAGGGCCATGGCGGCGGCCATCTTCATCTCCTCGTTGATGTCGCTGGCCCGCACGTCCAGCGCCCCCCGGAAGATGCCGGGGAAGGCCAGCACGTTGTTGATCTGGTTGGGGTAGTCGCTGCGGCCGGTGGCCACCACCCGGGCCCCGCCCGCCCGGGCGTCGTCGGGGAAGATCTCCGGCGTGGGGTTGGCGCAGGCAAAGACGATGGCGTCCCGGTTCATGGTGGACACCATCTCCGGAGTGACCAGGTTGGGGGCGGACACGCCGATGAACACATCAGCCCCCACCAGCAGGTCGGCCAGGGTCCCCTGCTTCTTCTCCAGGTTGGTGCGCTTGGCGATCTCCTGCTGGGCCCAGTTCATGTTGGGGTTCCCCTCGTACAGGGCGCCGAACTTGTCGCACAGGGTAATGTCCCGGAACCCGGCCTGAAGGAGCAGCTTGGTGATGGAGATGGCGGCAGAGCCCGCCCCGGAGAACACCACCTTCACGTCCTCCTTCCGCTTGCCCACCACCCGCAGTGCGTTGGTCAGACCGGCCAGAGCGATGATGGCGGTGCCGTGCTGGTCGTCGTGGAACACGGGGATGTCGCACTTCTCCTTCAGCTTCCGCTCGATCTCAAAGCAGCGGGGGGCGGCGATGTCCTCCAGATTGATGCCACCGAAGGAGCCGGAGATGTTGTAGACAGTCTGGACAAACTCGTCCACGTCCTTGGTCTTGACGCACAGCGGGAAGGCGTCCACCCCGCCGAAGGACTTGAACAGCACGCACTTGCCCTCCATCACCGGCATCCCGGCCTCCGGGCCGATGTTCCCAAGCCCCAGCACGGCGGAGCCGTCGGTGATAACGGCCACCAGGTTATGGCGGCGGGTGAGGGCATAGCTCTCCGCCGGGTCCTTCTGGATCTCCAGGCAGGGCTGGGCCACGCCGGGGGTATAGGCCAGGGACAGGGCCTCCTTGTTGTCGGCGGGCACGGTGGCCACCACCTCGATCTTTCCCTTCCACTCCCGGTGCAGCCGGAGAGATTCCTTCGCGTAATCCATGGGTATGTTCCTCGCTTTCCTGTATGCCCCTGGGGGCGTGTTTTCCTCTTCATTATACCTGCTTCCCGGAAAATCGCAACACAGCAGGCTGATTTTTTTGCCGTCCGACGTCAAAAAATAGACACAGACCGCCGCTGGCGGCCTGCGTCTGTGACCCGCCGGGCGGCGGTTTTTACAGCGTGTCCTCCTCGTCCCGGTCCAGAGGAGCGTCCAAATCAAAGGGGGGCGCGTCCTCCTGAGGAACTGAAGCCGCAGGGGGCTCCGGGGCGGCCTCCGGCTGGCCGGGGGCCTGGGAGACGATCCCCTGCCGGTACTGGATCTCCTGCCACTGCTCCTTGGTGATGAGCAGCTGCCGGGCCTTGGAGCCCTCGAAGGGTCCCACGATCCCCTTCTCCTCCATCTGGTCCACCAGACGGGCCGCCCGGGCATAGCCCAGCTTCAGGCGGCGCTGGAGCATGGAGACGGAGGCCTGTCCGGTCTCCAGCACCACCTCGATGGCAGAGTTGATGAGCTCGTCGTACTCCTCCTCCCCGCTCTCCGACGGGTTGGAGCCGCCCACGCCCTTGGAGGCCTTGTCCTTCTCGGCGGCGTGTTGTTCGATCTCCTGCATGACCTGGTCGTCATACTGGGCCGTGCCGCTGTTCTGCTTGACAAAGTCCACCACAGAGGCCACCTCCTGATCGGAGATGAGACAGCCCTGCACCCGGGTGGGCTTTCCGGATCCCAGCGGGAAGTAGAGCATATCGCCCCGGCCCACCAGCTTTTCGGCCCCCTGGGTGTCCAGAATGATCCGGGACTCCATGGCGGAGGCCACGGCGAAGGCGATCCGGCTGGGAATGTTGGCCTTCATCAGGCCGGTGATCACATCGGCAGAAGGGCGCTGGGTGGCGATGATCAGGTGCATCCCGCTGGCGCGGCCCATCTGGGCCACCCGGCAGATGGACTCCTCCACCTCCTTGGCGGCCACCAGCATCAGGTCGGCCAGCTCGTCGATGACCACAACCACCTGGGGCAGCTTCTCCATCCCCTCGGTCCGGGCCGCCTTGGCGTTGTAGGAGGCCAGGTCGCGGACTCCCACCTCGGAGAACATCCGGTAGCGCTTCATCATCTCGGTCACCGCCCACTGGAGGGCACCCGCCGCCTTCTTCGGGTCGGTGACCACCGGGATGAGCAGGTGCGGGATACCGTTGTAGATGCCCAGCTCCACCATCTTGGGGTCCACCATGATGAGGCGGACCTCCTCCGGGCTGGCCTTGTACAGCAGGGAGATGATCAGGGAGTTGGTGCACACCGACTTACCGGAGCCAGTGGTGCCGGCGATGAGCAAATGGGGCAGCTTTGCGATGTTGCCCACGATGCATTTGCCGCCGATGTCCTTGCCCACGGCGAAGGACACCTTGGAGGGACTGTCCTGGAACTCGGAGGAGCTGAGCACAGTTCGGATGTTCACCGGGGAGACCAGCTTGTTGGGCACCTCGATGCCCACCATGGAGATCTTGCCCGGGATGGGGGCGATCCGCACCCCGGAGGCCCCCAGGGACAGGGCGATGTCGTCGGACAGGTTGGTCAGCTTGTTCAGCCGGACACCCTGATCCAGCTCCAGCTCATACCGGGTGACCGAGGGCCCCCGGGTGACGTTGACAATATTGGCGTCGATGCCAAAGGAATGGATGGTGTCGGACAGGCGCTGCTTGTTGGCGTTGAGTTCCACCAGGGCCTCTCCCCCCAGCTCTCCGCTCCCCTGGGTGAGCAGTTCCAGAGGAGGGTGCTGATAGGGCGGCGTCTCCAGCTCCATCCCGGCCTGGATGTGCTGGGCCATCTCCTGGGCCGCCTGCTGGCGCTCCGCGTCCCGGCCAGACCTGGAGACGGCCGGCTCCCGCACCACCTCCGGCATGGGGGGCGGCGGGGTCTCAGTCAGGGGCTTGGGAGCGGGAGCGGGCACAAGCTCCGCCGCGGGGGCAGGCTCCGGCTCACGCAGGAAGGACGGGGTGGGGTTCTCCTCCGGCTCCGGGAGATCAGGCTCCGGAGGCACTGCGGGCGCTGCAGGCTGGGGAACAGGCTCCGTGACCGGCGCAGGGGCAGGGGCGGGCTGCGGCTCAGGCTGTCTGACCTGGGCCGCAGCAGCGGCCAGCACCTGATCCGGGGTCGGGACCCGGGGCCTGCGGTCAAAGAAGCCTTTCTTCTTTTCCACCGGGGCGGCTGCGGCCGGCTCCTTCCCCACGAGGGGGCCGTCCTCCACTGGAATGTCGATCTCCGCTGCCCGGCGGCTGGTGTGCTCCGGGACTGCCGCCCGGCTGGGGGCGGTCCTTGTGCGGCTGGGCCGCTCCGGGATCTCCTGGGGCTCATACTGGGGCCGGTTGAAGATCCAGTCGGCCACATCCAGAATGGTGAGGCGGAACGCCCCCAGGGCCATGAGCAGGAAGGCCAGCACAAAGACCACGGTGGATCCCCAAACGCTCACCGCCTGGACCAGCGCCTGGGCCAGCACTCCGGCGGCCGCGCCGCCGCTGGTCATGGCCCGGCCGCTCTCCCACAACGTCTTGAGCAGGGCTCCGTCCCAGGGCAGGACCTGGACCGTCAGCCCGTGGACCGTGCAGGCCATCATCAGGGGCATCAGCAGGGCGCACACCACCGGAAGGCACACCGGACGCCCGCGGTGGAAGGCCAGGATATAGCTGGTCAGCAGAAGGGCCGGGGGCACCAGCCAGAAGCCGTACCCGATCAGCCCCTTCACCAGCCCACAGAAGAAATCGATGAAGAGGGCCTCGATGTGAAAATAGCCCAGGGCAGAGAAAAGGGCCAGCAGCAGGCAGGCCACCGCCCCGATCTCCCGGCGGAAGGGCTGGTGAGCGGGCTGGGGCGGCTGCTTTTTCCTGCTGCCGGATGTACTGCTCCTGGATCTGGAGCTGGAACTGGAGGAGGCGGTCCGCCGTCCGCCGGATGAGGCGGCCCGGCTCCCCCCTTTTTTCTTTTGTGTCGTTGCCATAAACTCTTGTCCTTTCCCAGGAAATATGACCGGTCCTCCGGTCGGACCGGAGCGGATCAGGCCGCGGGGACCAGGGTGAAGCCGGTCAGGCTCAGCACCAGGAAGAGCGCGCCCGCACCCCAGCAGTAGTAGGCAAAGGCGCCGAACTTCCCCTTGGCGGTCAGAAGATTCACCAGGCCGATGGAGAAATACCCCACCACGCCGGCGAAGGCCATGCCCAGCAGATACTTGGGCAGGAGAGACAGATCCACGCCCCACTCCTGGACCACGTCCACCGCCTTCAGGATGGTGGCGCCGAGCACAGCGGGCAGGGACATGAGGAAGGAGAAGCGCACGGCGAACTTCCGGTCCAGGCCGCAGGCCATGCCGGCGGCGATGGTGCTCCCCGACCGGGACAGGCCGGGCAGGGTGGCTACGCTCTGGGCCACACCGATGAGCAGCGCATCCTTCAGGGTGGCGCTCCGGGCGGTCTTGTGTCCGTGGGCCATCCGGTCAGACAGGAAGAGGACCGCACCGGTGAGCAGAAGGATGCAGCTGACCGCCGCAGGATAGTTGCCGATCTGCTCCACATAGTCCTTGATGGGCAGCACCAGGAACAGAGGCAGGGTGGCTACGATGATCAGCAGGATCAGCCGCCGGGCCGCCGGAGGCTCCCCCTGGCTGCGGTACTGGGGGACGAACAGGGCGCGGATCCCCAGGAAAAACTCTGTGATCATCTCCCATATATCGCTCCAATAATAGACAAACACGGCGATCAGAGTGGCGAAGTGGAGCAGGACGTTGAACAGGTTATCCGTCTCCGGCATCCCAAAAAAGTGCTGGAACAGGGTCAGGTGCCCGGAACTGGAAATGGGCAGAAATTCAGCGACGCCCTGGATGATCCCCAGGACGGCGGCCATCAGATATGACACAGTCTATGTACCTCCGTTGTTTACAGATTGCCCCATGGGCATTACAATCTATATTAACACAGATGTTCCTTCAATGCCAGTCTTTTTCAGAAATCCCTCCCTGCGATCTGGCCAGACAGCAGGGAGGGGCGAAACGGGGCGGGACCGCCCGGGTTCAGGGGGCGTCGGACTCTTTCCGCTCCCGGATCATACGGTGGAGACAGTCCAGGGCTGCGGACAGGCCGCCAATCTCATCGATGAGGCCCAGCTGGACCGCCTCCTCCCCATAAATCACACTGCCCACGTCGGCGGCCAGTTCCCCCGTTTGGAGCATCAATCGTGTAAAGTCCTCCCGCTTCACACGACTGTTGGCGGTGACAAACTGGGTGATCCGCTCCTGGATGCGCTCGAAGTAGTAAAAGGTCTGGGGGACGCCGATGACCAGACCGTTCAGACGCACCGGGTGGATGGTCATGGCGGCAGATGGGGCGATGAAGGACCGCTTGGCGGACACGGCCAGGGGCACCCCGATGGAATGTCCGCCCCCCAGCACCAGGGACACTGTGGGCTTGGACATACTGGCGATGAGCTCCGCGATGCCCAGCCCCGCCTCGATGTCGCCCCCCACCGTGTTCAGCAGCACCAGCAGGCCGTCCACCTCGTCGCTCTCCTCCACCAGGGCCAGAAGGGGCATGACGTGCTCATATTTGGTGCTCTTGCTGCTGGGGGGCAGGACCTGATGTCCCTCGATCTGCCCCACGATGGTGAGCACATGGACCGCCCCCCGCTTGGAGTGGATCAGCGAGGAGCCAAACTCCAGGATCTGCTGTGTCCCCGGGTCCTCCGGGCTCTGCTCCGTTCTCTCCTGTTCCTCCATAACGGCTGTTCCTCCTTTGTTCCAAAACTCCCTGTCAGGATGCCCGAAACAGAGGATCTTATCCATATTTTATCCCAAATTGCCCACTCTACTTTTCGTAGGTTGCCTTTTGCGGCGGATACAGGTAGAAGATACTGTGTCTCCTGTTCCTTCTGCCGCATGCGGTACTCGCCTGCTGGCATCTTTATGACCGACTGGTCGTGGCCCCGGAGCTGGGCGTCATCGGCGGCGCTGACGGGCTTACCGCCATCGTTACCGTCTCCACCGCCGCCTTCTGGTCCTGGCTTCAGCCGCTCCGTTTGACCGCGGCGGCCCTGGCGTCCTTTGTTCTGGCCCCCCGGGTGCGGAGGCTGGAAAAGCGGCTGAAGGACCGGGAGTCTGAGTCCGCTTCTGATTGAAAAATCCTCTGTTCCCCCTTGACAAACCGCCCGTTTTCAGTACAATAGTGTCTGCTAAAACACGTTGTGGATTTTTCCGGCCATTGGTCCCTTTTCGCCACACAGCTGCCCGCAGGGGCGCTGTGTGGCTTTTTTCTGGAATTCAGGAGGTATGCCGAAACAATGAACGAAGCCTTTATGCGGGAGCGGCCTGTTCTGCCGCTGATCGTCACTATGTCCCTGCCCATGGTGCTGTCCATGCTGGTCAACTCCCTCTACAATATTGTGGACAGCTTTTTCGTGGCCCAGATCAGCGAGGCGTCCATGACCGCCCTCTCCCTGGTCTACCCCATTCAGAACCTGGTCAACGCGTTAGCCATTGGGTTCGGGGTAGGACTGAACGCGGCCATCTCCTTCTATTTAGGCTCGGAGCGCCGGGACCGGGCCAGCGCGGCGGCGGTCCATGGGTTGGCCCTCAGCGCGGTCCACGGGGTGGTCCTGACCGGCTTGACCATCGTCCTGCTCCCCTCCTTCCTTGAGATGTTCACCCAGGACCCGGAGGTGCTGGAGCTGGGGGTGCGGTACGGGCGGACGGTGTTCTGCTTCTCCCTGCTGCTCTCCCTGGGGCTGGCCTATGAAAAGATCTTCCAGGCAGTGGGCCGGATGAAGGTCCCCATGGCAGCCCTGCTGACCGGCTGTCTGACCAACATCATTCTGGATCCGCTGCTGATCTTCGGGCCCGGCCCCTTCCCAAAGCTGGGCATCGAGGGGGCCGCTCTGGCCACCGGAATCGGACAGACCCTGACCCTCCTGGTCTATCTGGCTGTCTGGCGCTCCTGCGCACTTCCTGTCACATTGAGCCGGAGGGCGCTGGCCTGGGACTGGCGGCTGGACCTCCGCCTGTACTCTGTGGGCATCCCGGCGACGCTGAGCCTGGCGCTGCCTTCCCTGCTGATCTCCGCCCTCAACAGCATCCTGTCCGCCTTCTCTCCCATCTATGTGGTGATTCTGGGCATCTACTATAAACTCCAGACCTTCCTCTATCTCCCCGCCAGCGGCATCGTCCAGGGGATGCGCCCCGTCATTGGCTACAACTACGGAGCGGGGGAACAGGGCCGGGTCCGGGAGATCTATCGGGTCACCCTGGGGCTGTGCGCCGCCATCATGGCGGCGGGTACTGTCCTCTGCCTGGCCATCCCCGCCCAGCTGATGGGGCTGTTCACCCAGAACCCGGAGAGCATCCGGGCGGGGGCCGAGGCGCTCCGCATCATCAGCGCGGGCTTTCTGGTCTCCTCGGTCTCCGTGGCTGCCGGCGGTGCGCTGGAGGGGCTTGGCAAGGGCGGCCCCTCGCTGGTGATCTCACTGCTGCGCTATACCCTGGTGATGATCCCAGCCGCCTGGCTCCTCAGCCGCCTGATTGGGCCCGCCGGGGTCTGGCACGCCTTTTGGCTCTCTGAGGCGGTCACCGCCCTGCTGTCCATCCTCATCTACCGCCGGTCCGTCCGGTGACGCACAAGGCCGCCGGCAAACAAGCCGGCGGCCTTTCAAATCAGAAACAGCACAGCCAAAAAGCCCAGATTGAGCAGGGTGAACAGCTTCAGATAGGGGCTGCGCAGCTCCGGCTCCCGCTCCACCAGCTGCTTGTAGGAGATCAGGCTGGCCATGGAGGCGATCAGCGTCCCCAGCCCTCCCAGGTCCACCCCGATGATGAGCTCTCTCAGGTCGCTGCTGTATCCGGACAGGAGCATGGCGGCGGGGACGTTGCTGATGACCTGGCTGAGGACCACCCCGAGCAGCCGGTCCCGGCCCTCCAGCGCCCCGCGGATCCACACCTGGAGCCCCTCCAGCTGCTTGATATTGCCTACAAAGATAAAAAAGAACACGAAGGTAAACAGCAGAGAATAGTCGATCCGGGCAAAGAGCCTCCGGTCCTTCCACAGCAGAAGGGCCGTCACCACTGCCAGCAGGACCCCATGGGGCACCATTCCGCCCACCGCCGCTACACACAGCAGAAAGAGGCCGAGATAAAAACACACCGGTCCCTGGCGGAGTGGCGGCGCCTCCCCCAGGCGGATGGACAGCGTTCCGTGCCCGCAGCCGAAGCGGACGCACAGCAGGAGCAGCAGGGCCGCGCCCACTGTATATGGCGCGGTGAGCCCCAGAAACTCCGGCAGAGACAGGCCGGACAGGGAGAACAGATAGAGATTCTGGGGGTTGCCGATGGGGGTGAACATACTGCCCAGATTGGCCGCAATGGTCATCAGCGCCACAGCAAAGCACAGCCGTTTCCGCTGACTGGCCATCTCCAGCATCATCATGCCCAGGGGGACGAAGGTGATCAGGGCCACATCGTTGGTGATCAGCATACTGCCCACAAAGCACAGGAACACCAGGGTGGCCAACAAGCCCCGCACAGTCCGCACCCTGGAGAGCACCCGGGCGGCTGCATACTGGAGAAACTGCTCCTCCCGCAGCCCCTCCACCAGCAGCATCAGGCAGAACAGCGTGATCAGGGTGTTGCAATCGATGTAGCTCAGGTAGCCCGGTCCGGGGGGCTCGATCAGACAGGAGGATACAGCCAGGCATAGTGAGATGGTCAACACTGTGTCACGCCGGAACCACCCTAAGATCCGTTTTCCCAAAGTCTCGTCCTCCTCATAAAACGGGGCCGCTGAACAGCGGCCCCATTTTGTCCTTATTTTGCCTCGTAAATGGCTTTCACGCCCTTGAAGGTCATATAGCAGTCCAGCTTCCCCACCGTCTCAAAGGGGGAGTGCATGGACAGCACCGGAACCCCGGCATCCAGGGTGTCGATGTTCCGCTCCGCCATGAACATGGCCACAGTGCCGCCGCCGCCGGCGTCCACCTTGCCCAGCTCGGCCATCTGCCAGACCACATCCGCCCGGTCCAGTACGCCGCGCACATACGCCACCAGCTCCGCAGAGGCGTCGGAGGCCCCGGACTTGCCCCGGGCCCCGGTGTACTTGCACAGGCCCATGCCGCAGTTCACCAGGGCACTGTTCCGCTTCTCGTACACCTCGGCAAAATTGGGGTCATAGGCCGCCGTCACATCGGCGGACAGGCAGAAGGAGCGCTCATAGCAGGCCCGCAGGGGCACGTTCTGGCTCTGGCACAGATCCTCCATAAAGGTGTCGAAGGCGGCGGATTTCATGCCAGTGACCCCCTCGGAGCCGATCTCCTCCTTGTCCGCCAGCATACACACCGCAGTGCGCTCCGGGTCGTTCAGCTGGAGGATGGCCGCCAGGGAGGCGTAGGCGCACACCCGGTCGTCGTGGCCGTAGGCCCCGATGAGAGAGCGGTCAAAGCCCACGTCGCTGGCCCGGAAGGCCGGAACGGCGGACAGCTCCGCAGAGATGAAGTCCTCCTCCACGATGCCGTACTTCCGGTTCAGCAGCTCCAGGATGGACAGCTTGACCCGGTCGCTCCCCTCGTCATCCGCCAGGGGGCGGCTGCCCACCAGGATATTCAGGCTCTCCGCGGGGATGGCCTCTCCCAGGGGCTTTCTGGACTGCTCCGCCCCCAGGTGGGGCAGGAGGTCGTCCACGGTGAACAGGGGATCCCCCTCCCCGTTGCCCACGGAGACCCGGACCACCTGGCCGCTCTTGAGGGCCACCACGCCGTGGAGCTCCAGGGGGATGGTGACCCACTGGTATTTTCTCAAGCCGCCGTAGTAGTGGGTCTTGAGGAAGGCCAGCTCATCCGCCTCATACAGGGGATTCTGCTTCAGGTCCAGGCGGGGGGAGTCGATATGGGCCGCGGCGATGTTCACGCCCTGGTCCAGCCCCCGGCGGCCCAGCACCGCCAGCATGACCGCCTTGCCCCGGTTGGCCCGGTACACCTTGTCCCCCGGCTTGAGCGCCATCCCGCGCTGGTAGGCACGGAAACCGGCGGCCTCCGCCAGAGCGATGGTCCGGTCCACACACTCCCGCTCCGTCTTGCCGGCGTCCAGAAACTGCTTATAGCCGGTGCAGTAGGCGTCCATGGCCTCCAGCTCCGCCCGGTCCACCCGGTCATAGCCGTTTTTCTTCGTATAGCTCAGGGCCTTCCGCAGCTGCTCGCCCCGGCTGTTCTCCTGTTCCTTCATGGTTCAGACCTCCTTCGTCGTCTGCTGTAAGATCGTCTGGAGCAGCGCCTTGGCCCGGACGGAAAATTCCTCCGCGCTGGCGCAGTCGTTCACCAGAACATGGCCGCAGTGCCCGCGGAAATACTCCTCCGGCTTCTGGGCCCGCACCCGGGACCAGGCGTAGTCCTCCGGGATCCCCTCCCGGGCCATGATCCGGCGCACCCGCACCTCCGGCGGGGCGGTGACTGCCACGGTGGCGGAACACAGGCGGTCCAGCCCGCTCTCCACCAGTGCGATGGCGTCGATGGCGGCCAGGGCTCTCCCCTGCCGCCGGCACTCCTCCACCAGCGCCCGGGTCCGGTCCACGGTGGCTGTCTGGGCCACCGCATTGAGCTGTGCCAGCTTCTCCGGGTCACCGAACACGATGGCCCCCAGCCGCTTGCGGTCGATGGAGCCGTTCTCCCCTCTCAGGGGACCGAAGCGCCGCTCCAGCTCATGCTGCAGGATGGGATCGTGCTCCAAAAGCTCGTGGTATACCGCATCGCAGTCGATGACCGCGCCTCCCAGGGCCTCTACCTCCCGCAGAAGGGTGGTTTTCCCCGCCCCAGTGGGGCCGGTGATGCCGATCAGGACCATCTCAGCGCTTCCGGGTCAGCCAGGCCAGACCCTCCTGCTCGTTCTCCCAAAAACCCACCTGGTCGCCCCGGTTGCAGCCAAAGATAAAGTTCCGCATGGAGGTCTGGTAGCAGTCGTAAAAATCACCCACGATGGCCAGCCGCATTTTGTTCTGAGTAAAGGGCTTGAGCACCTGCTCCGCCACGCCGCTGGACAGCGTGAACAGCTCCGGAACGAAGGAACTGCGGTCCATCAGCATAGCGGTGCAGCCCGTCTGAAAACGCACCGCGTTGATCAGCTTGGCCGCATCCTGGCCGTCGGACAGAGGGTAGTCAGGCCGGACCACGGCCACGTTCTGTTTGATCGTATAGTTCATCATAATATGTGATTCTCATTCCTTTGTGTTTATTTGACTTCCACGATATGGAATCCAGCCGCCTTGTTCAGGCGGTTGTTGATGGCCAGCCCCAAACCGGACGGATCAGGACACTGGGCCCAGATCCGGGGGACCTCCGTGTGGTCGAAGGCCCGAAGGGCGTCGAAAATATGGCGGGCCTGGGCGGATTTGTCTCCCGCCGGGCCCATCCTTTGGATCTGACAGCCGGGGAACTCCCCAGCAAACTCGTCAAAGCAGATCACGCCGTCCCCCGGCGTCAGGCTGCGGGCGATGTGCTCCGCAGTGCGCTCCGGCGGACCGGCCACCACTGTCACAGGCGCCTTGGGGGCGTAGTGGCGGTACTTCATTCCCGGGGCCCGGGGCTTTTCTCCCGCGGACATCAGCCGGGTGACCGCCTGGTCCACCTCCACCCGGCCCAGGACGGACTCCAGCTGCTCCAGCGTGATACCGCCGGGCCGCAGCAGCCGGGGCGGGGTCTCCGTCAGGTCCACGATGGTGGACTCCACCCCCACGGAGCAGGGACCGCCGTCCACGATGGCGTCGATCCTTCCCTCCATGTCCTCCGCCATGTGGGCGGCGGTAGTGGGGCTGGGCCGCCCGGAGGTGTTGCCCGACGGGGCTGCCACCGGCACCTCTGCCGCCTGGAGGATCGCCCGGCACACCGGGTGGGAGGGACAGCGCATCCCCACCGTATCCATCCCAGCCGTCACCACATCGGGCACGATGGGCCTGCGCTTCAGGATCATGGTCAGCGGCCCCGGCCAGCAGGCCCGGGCCAGGTCAAAGGCGGACTGAGGGATGTCCGCACAATACCGCTCCAGATGGTCCGCCGAGGGGATATGCAGGATCAGGGGGTTGTCCTGGGGGCGGCCCTTGGCCTCAAAGATATGGGCCACCGCCTCCGGATCCAGGCCGTTGGCCCCCAGTCCGTACACCGTCTCCGTGGGGATGCCCACCAGACCGCCGGAGCGGAGGATAGCCGCGGCCTCCTCCACATCCTCCGGCCCCAGGTGACGGGTCTCCCGGCCGCCCTTCTCCCCCAGGATCAGGGTCAGCAGATCCTCCGGTGTGGAGGCCAGATAGTCGGCCCCCTCCTGCTCCAGCTCCTGGCGGGACCGGAAGCCCCACAGAACGCCGCAGCTGGTCAGACCGCCGTTCTTGGCCGTCTGGATGTCCACATTGCTGTCCCCCACGAACAGGGTGTTCTCCTGGGACGCCCCCATCCGCTCCATCAACCTGTGCAGCAGCGTGGGGTCCGGCTTGGTGGGGATGCCGGTGAGCGCCCCCTGCACCAGAGGGAAAATTTGGGGGTAATAGCCCTCCACCACGGGTCCGGCCATCTCGTCAGCCTTATTGGACAGCACCGCGATGGACACACCCGCCTCCTTCAGCCGCCGGACCGCCTGGAGCATCCCGGGATAGGGCGCGGTCTGGTCCGCCTTGTGGACACCGTACCAGGCCATGAACTCCCCCAGGGCCTGCTCCAGAACAGGCGCCCCGGTCCCCTCCGGTGCAAAGCGCTCCACCAGCTTGGGGATACCGTTGCCTACCATTCGCTTGAATTCGTCCACGGAGTGGGTCGGCCAGCCATGAAGGCGGCAGACGTGGTTGCCCGCATTTGCCAGGTCGTCGATGGTGTTCAGCAGGGTGCCGTCCAGATCAAAGATCACATAGGGATACATGGTCCGGCCTCACTCATAGATCCCGATTTCCATGCCGCCGATCTCAATGGCGGTTTCCCTGGAAAATCCGGCCCGCTGGAGGTATGCCTTCACCGCGATCTGCGCATATTTGGGGTTCACCCGCTCGTCCTCCAGGTCCAGGTCGATGCGGCCCTGACGGCCGCCGCAGACGGAGCCGTTATCCTCCAGCACCTCGTTCAGCTCGCCCACAACGTCGGCCAGCTCCTTGCCCTGGGGCAGCTGCTGATAATGAATGTAGAGTTCCATGGTATTTCTCCTTTTTTCTGTTTGCCGGACGCGCCGGAGATCAGTCCGTCCCCTGGGAACGGAGACGCTCCGCCTGGTCGGCGGTCACCAGCGCGTTGATGACCTCATTGAGGTCGCCATCCATGATAGTATCAATTTTGTATAAGGTCAAGCCAATTCTGTGGTCGGTGACCCGCCCCTGGGGAAAGTTATAGGTCCGGATCCGCTCGTTCCGCATCCCGGTGCCCACCTGGCTACGGCGCTGGGCGGTGTACGCCCCCTCCACCTTCTCCTGCTCCGCCTCGTACAGGCGGGAGGCCAGAAGGCGCATGGCCTTGTCCCGGTTCTGGAACTGGCTGCGCTCCTGCTGGCACTCCACCACCATACCCGTTGGCCGGTGGATCAGACGCACCGCAGAGGAGGTCTTGTTCACGTGCTGTCCCCCGGCGCCGGAGGCGCGGAACACCTGCATCTCCACGTCCGCCGGGTTGAGCTGGACGTCCACCGTCTCCATCTCAGGCAGCACCGCCACAGTGGCGGTGGAGGTGTGGACCCGTCCGCCGGACTCGGTCTCCGGCACCCGCTGGACCCGGTGGACCCCGCTTTCAAACTTGAGTCGGGACCAGGCCCCCTCCCCTTCTATTGTAAAGGAGATCTCCTTGATCCCACCCAGTTCTGTTTCACTCAGGCTGTCCACCTCTGTTTTCCAGCGGCTGCGCTCGGCGTACATGGAGTACATCCGGTACAGGGAGTGGGCGAACAGGGCCGCCTCCTCCCCGCCCACGCCGGCCCGGATCTCCACAATGACATTCTTGTTGTCATTGGGGTCCTTGGGCAGGAGCAGGAGCTGAAGCTGTCCCTCCAGCCGCTCCAGCTCCGCGTTGGTCTGGAGCAGCTCCTCCTGAGCCAGCTCTCTCATCTCCGGGTCGGACAGCAGCTCCTCTGCCTGAGCCAGGCGCTCCCGGGCGGCCAGATAGCTTCGATAGGTTTCCACCACCGGGCTCAGTTCATTCTGCTCCTTATTCAGACGGGCCACCGCGGCGGGGTCGTCATAGGTCTCCGGGGCGGCCAGTCGTGCCTCGATCTGGCTGTATTTTGCCTCAATGGCGGCAAGTTTCTCCAGCATAGGAACCTCCAGCATTGGATCTTCAACGGGCGGCCGCAGGCCGCCAAATTCCTCATTCCTAATTCCTAACTCTTAGCGCCTAACCTGCCCGGTCGAACAGGAAGGACTTCACCAGGGCCAGCGGCTCCCGGACATACATATACAGCCGGGAGGGCAAATGGCTGGCGGGGGCCGCCAACGTGGAGACCTGCTCAAAGCCCGCCCGCTCCGCCAACATCCTGGCCCGGGTCAGGTGAAAGCCGTTGGACACCAACAGCACTCCGTCCGAGGTGTCGATCCCCTCCCGGTCCAGCAGCCGTCTGGAATAGTCTAAATTTTGGGCGGTGTTGTGGGAGTCCGGCTCCAGGAGCACCTTCTCCTCCTCCACTCCGTGGGCGGTGAGATAGTCGGCCATGGCCTGGGCCTCGCTGGTGGGCTCGTCCGGCCCCTGGCCGCCGGAGACCACCACCGTCATATCCGGGTGGTCCTCCAGATAGTCCAGGGCCTCATCCAGCCGGTCCCGCAGCAGCACTGAGGGCCCGTCCTGACGCACCTGACAGCCCAGGATCACCATGACCTCCGGCTCCCCCTGGATGTGGTCGTATGCGCCGTACATCACACAGGCGAACAGGCCGCAGAAGGACAGAACTCCCACCAGGATCAAAGCCAGCAGAGCCCGGATCCACCCGGCAAGGTATTTTCCTTTATCCTTTCTCTGCTTCAATTGCTTTTACCCCCTCGCCTCTTCCAGCTGGGCGGACAAGGTCTCCCAGCGGTCATAGAGCCCCTGGAGCTCCGCCTCCAGAGCCTCCCGCTGCTCGTACAGCTCCTGAAGCTTCAGATAGTCCGCGGAGGCCTCCTCGATCTGGAGGGAGAGGGCGTCCATGGCCTCCTCCGCCTTGGCCACCGCCCGCTCGGCGGCGGTCACCTCTTTTTCCAGGTTCTTGGTCCCGCCAGGCCGCTTGGGCTTCTCTTTTTTCCGCTCCGGCTCCGCCGCCTTTGCTGGCGCGGGGACGGTGTCTGAGGCCGCCTGCCCCGCCGCGCCCCGGGCCCGGGCGGCCTGGAACTCCTGATAGGTCCCGCAGAAATCCGTGATCTGTCCATTTTCCAGCAGCCAGATCCGGCTGGCAAAGCGGTCAATAAAGTACCGGTCATGGGAGACGAAGAGCAGATTCCCCTCGTATTCCTCCACCGCCTCCTCGATCCACTCCCGGCTCTGAATGTCCAGGTGGTTGGTGGGCTCGTCCAGCACCAGCAGATTGATCTTTTCGTCCATCAGCATACACAGGCGCAGACGGCTCTGCTCGCCGCCGGACAGGGCGGATACCGGCTTGAACACATCCTCGCCCCGGAATTTGAACGCCGCCAGCCGGTTCTGCGCCGACTGGGCAGTGCAGTCCTGGGCGTAGATCAGGGTGTCCACCAGGCTGCGCTCCGGGTGGTCAAAGTGGACGTGCTGCGGCAGGTATCCAACCTTTACAGTCGGCCCCATCCGGACCTTACCGCCGTCTGGCGCCTCCTCGCCCAGGATCATTTTCAGCAGCGTGGTCTTGCCGCTGCCGTTGTCTCCGATCAGGGCGATGCGCTCGCCGCCGGCCACTTCCAGCCCCAGGCCGGAAAAGAGGGTGCGCCCGCCGAAGCCCTTGGTGAGGCCCTTGATGGTCAGCACCTCGTCCCCGCGGAACTCCCGCTCTCCGAAGCGGACCTCCATCTTCCGCTCCTTTTTGGGGCGGTCGGTGACCCGCATCCGCTCGATGCGCTTCTCCATGGATTTGACCCGCTTAAAGGTCTTGTCCATTCCGGAATAGGCCCACACCCGCATCTGCTCTGCGGCCTTCTCCAGCTGCTCGATCTTGGCCTGCTCCTTCTCGTACTGCTTCAGCTTCTCCTCATAGCGGCGCTCCTTCTCCACGGCGTAGAAGCTGTAACTGCCCTGGTAAAATTCCGCCCGGCCCTCCTGGATCTCGATGATGCGGTCCACCACCTGGTCCAGAAAATAACGGTCGTGGGAGACGGTGAGCACCGTCCCCTTGAACTTGCCCAGATACTCCTCCAGCCACTCGGTGGCCCGCAGGTCCAGGTGGTTCGTCGGCTCATCCAGCAGCAGGATGTCGGTGTCCTCCAGGATCAGACGGGCCAGGTTCACCCGGGTCTTTTCCCCGCCGGACAGGCTTTCAAACAGCTGCTCCCGCATGGCCTGTGGGATGGACAGTCCGTTGCACACTTTGTTAATCCTGGTGTCCGTCTCATAGCCTCCGGCCGCCTCATAGGCCGTCGTGAGCTTGTCATACCGGGACATCAGGGCCGGGTCCGTGCCAGAGGCCATCTCCCGGGTGAGCCGGGCCAGCTCGTCCTCCATTTTGCGCAGGGGCTCAAAGGCGGTGGCCAGCACATCCTCCACGGTATAGCCCTCCGGGTAGACCGGGATCTGGGAGATCAAGCCCATCCGCTTTCCCGGGGCGATCATCACCTCGCCCTCGTCATAGTCCATCGCGCCGGTGAGGATGCGCAGCAGCGTGGTCTTGCCACAGCCGTTGGGACCCAGCAGGCCCACCCGCTCCCCAGTGTCCACCTGGAAGGTGAGCCCATCTAAAATTTTCGTGCCAACCTCAAACTCTTTCACCAGGTTGGAGACAGATATGTCGATCATAGCGTCCTCTTTGGTTTGATTGATGTGCCCCTCCCTGACTGAAGGGGCGGCAGTTTTTTCTTATTGCTCCGGCGTCAGCTCCAGAAGCTGGTCCACCAGCTCCTCCATCCGCATCCCCCGGGATGCCTTGACCAGGATGGTGCTGTCCGGCCGGATCAGCCCTGGGAGGATCTCCCGGGCGGCCTTCTTGTCCGCGCAGGGATAGACGGCGGTCATGCCGGCAGACTGTGCCCCCTCCGCCAGGTAGCGGGCCTGATCGCCCACCGCAACCAGGCAGTCGATCTTCCGCTTGCCCAGGTACTCCCCCACTCCGGTGTGGAGGGCGGGCGAGTAAGGCCCCAGCTCGAACATATCCCCCAAGACCGCCAGCTTCCAGGCGCTGCGGCTGTCCGCCAGCACACTGATGGCCGCCCGCATGGACTGGGGATTGGCGTTGTAGGTGTCGTCCAGAATGGTGATCCCGTTCCCCCGCTGCACCAGATTCATCCGCATCCGGGTGGGGACGAAGCGGGCGATCCCCTGCTCGATCTCATCGGCTGTCAGGCCGAAGTGCTCCCCCACCGCCGCGGCGATGAGGGTGGGATAGATCATGTGGCTGCCCAGGGCGGGGATGCACACCTCCCGGTCCATGGCCGGCGTGGTGAGACGGCTGCGCAGGGAGTCCAGCCCCTCGCTGCTGGCCGACTGGGCCCGGTACTCCAGGCCCTCCCCGCTGCCGCAGAACACCGCGGGCACCGGGGTCCGGCCCCGAAGGGTGGACAGGAGGGCGTCGTCCCCGTTGAGGATCAGCAGGCCGTTTTCCTTGCGGATGTGGGGCAGCAGCTCACACTTGGCCCGGAAGATGTTCTCCCGGCTGCCCAGCCGCTCGATGTGGGCGTCGCCGATGTTGGTGATGACCCCCACCTCCGGGCGGACGATGTCACCCAGGTAATCGATCTCCCCAAACCGGTCCATCCCCATCTCCACCACGCCGATCTGAACGCTGCGGTCCAGCCGGAGCAGGGTCAGGGGCAGGCCCACGTTGTTGTTGAAGTTCCCTTCCGTCTTGAGGACCTTGTACTTCACGGACAGGACCGAGGCGATCATGTCCTTGGCTGTGGTCTTGCCCACACTGCCCGTCACCCCCACGAAGGGGATCCGGAATTGCTCCTTGTACCAGAAGGCCAGGTCCCGCAGGGCGCGCTGGGTGTCCTCTACCTTGATGTAGAAGCGTCCCTCCTGATAGTGCTCCGGCTCCCGGGCAGTGAGGCATCCGGCGGCTCCCGCCTCCAGGGCGGAGCCGATATAGGTGTGGCCGTCGAAGCGCTCCCCCACCAGGGGGAGGAACAGGGAACCGGGGTGGATGTCCCGGCTGTCTGTATCCACGCTGCTGACCGTCCGGTCCAGACTGGTTTCCGGCCCGATCAGCGTACCGCCCACGGCGGTGAGCAGGTCCCGTACTGTGATGGCTTCCATCTGCCCTTAAACTCCTTCCCGCCGGGCCTCCAGAGAGGCCTCCACGATGGTCTGGCACAGGTCGGCATAGCCGATACCAACCGCCGCCGCCTCCTGGGGCACCAGGCTGGTAGGAGTCATGCCGGGCAGCGTGTTGATTTCAAGGAAATAGGGGGTCCCGTCCTCGGTCACGATGAAGTCGGCCCGGGCATAGACGGACAGGCCGATGGTGCGGAACACGGCCAGGGCCGCCTCTCCCACTGCCTTCTCCCACTCCGGTGGAATCTCTGCGGGACACACCTCCCGGGCGGCGCCGGGCTGGTACTTGTTGGCGTAGTCATAGAAGTCCGCCTGGGGGATGATCTCAATGGAGGGCAGCGCCCGGCCGTTGAGCACTGCCACCTGGATCTCACGCCCCTTGATGTACTGCTCCAGGACCGTGCGTCCGCCCAAACGGACGCTCTCCTCCAGGCCCCGGCGCAGCTCCTCCCGGGTGTGGGCGATGGTCACGCCGATGGAGGAGCCGCTGGCAATGGGCTTTACCACCGCGGGAAGGGCGGTCTCCTCCGTCAGGACGTCCAGATTGTCCGCTGTGACGGTCACCGTCTGCCAGCGGGGGGTGCGCACCTGATCGGCCACCAGGCGCTTAGTCATATCCTTGTCCATAGCGATGGCGGAGCTGAGGCAGTTGGAGCCGGTGTAGGGCACCCCCAGCAGGTCCAGAGCGGCCTGGATGCGTCCGTCCTCTCCGCAGGCCCCGTGGAGAGCCAGATAGACCACATCCGCCCCGGCGCACAGTTCCAGCACCCCGGGACCGATGAGAGAAGGGCTCCGGTCGCTGCGGCTGGCCCGCACCTGCTCCAGGTCGGGGGCCTGAGGACTCACCTTTTTGAACGCCTGGGGGATGGGGGCCTGGAAGGGGTCCACCGTCTGATCGGTCCCCTCCATGCCGAAGAACAGGTCCACCAGGGCCACCTGGTGCCCCTTGGAACGCAGCGCCTCGCACACCATGGCGCCGGAGGACAGGGAGACGTTCCGCTCCGGGCTGAGTCCACCGGCCAATACTACGATCTTCATGTTATCAAACCACCTTTATCAAGGATCTGGATCATGTTTACAGTTTACACGCTGACCATGTATTTTATCACAATCCCCGGCAATAGACAAGCCGGAGCGTCCAATTTTGCGGAATTCTTCCGCACCGGCCGCCGGAGGGCTTCAAGAGGCGGAACGAAACAGGACAAAAAAGCCGCCCCCGGCTGGGGGCGAAGATCAACGGTCTGGAGGCCAATTTCTGCAATCAGGCTCAATGATAAGTACAGGAGAGGTTCCACCTTTATGTGTATAAAGAACATCGCCGGTCTTAACTCGTTTGTAGCCGGACGTAAGGGGACGGGAAAGGTGAAGGCGGCGGACAACATAGTCCTCCGCACCAGGGGTGAAGATGTTGATGAGACATCGAGCATACTGCTCATTTAAGAGAATGTCCTGGGCGGAGGTGTGATACAGCGAGAGCTTCACATCCTCTACATTGCCAAGCCACGCATCTATTTCCGGCTGTTTGGACCAGAAATAGATGCTGGCTGCGTCTTCCGGAACCTGTCTAAATACAATAGACCACGTCTTACCATTATCCGTCAGCATGATCTGACGGTCGGACGGCGTTGGTTCGTGTAAATAGGAGAGTTCAGGCGCTGTGTCAGGGAGATTTTCATTAAACAGGGTAACCAACTCAGAACCCTTCAAGGTCCACAGCTGCCGGTTTTCGGTCCCAACGATTGGATAAGACTCCTGATATTGATATGATATTCCGCGATATGGGCTGAGGGTCAAGAACATTGCCAAAGCAAAAAGAAGGGGAACGACGGCCCATATTATGACCAGCCATCGCCTCTGCTGTTTGTTGGCGGTGAGGTAAGCCAGAAAAAAGAAATGACGATCCATTTTGCGCCTCACTCCCTGATGCTTTCTTTTATGAACCTATTCTATCAGAGATTCCAAAAAAATGCCATAGAAAAGGAGCGCCGAAGCGCTCCTTTTTCATGGTATATCAGATGCTGCGGCGCGGGACCGGATCAGGCCTTGCCGGCGCAGCCCAGGACGTGGATCAGCTTGTGTCGGACCAGATCCTTGATGTTGGCGCGGGCGGGCTTCAGGTACTCGCGGGGGTCGAACTTGTCGGGGTGCTCCTCAAAGAACTTGCGGATGGTGCCGGTCATGGTCAGGCGCAGATCGGAGTCGATGTTGATCTTACACACGGACAGCTCGGCGGCGTGGCGCAGCTCCTCCTCCGGGATGCCGATGGCGTCGGGCATCTTTCCGCCGTGCTCATTGATCATCTTCACATACTCCTGTGGCACGCTGGAGGAGCCGTGGAGCACGATGGGGAAGCCGGGCAGGCGCTTGGAGACCTCCTCCAGCACATCGAAGCGCAGGGGAGGCGGGACCAGGATGCCCTTCTCGTTGCGGGTGCACTGGGCAGGGGTGAACTTATAGGCGCCGTGGCTGGTGCCGATGGCGATGGCCAGGGAGTCGCAGCCGGTTCTGGTCACGAACTCCTCCACCTCCTCGGGGCGGGTGTAGGAGGAATCCTCGGCGGAGACCTTCACATCGTCCTCCACGCCGGCCAGGGTGCCCAGCTCCGCCTCGACCACCACGCCGTGGTCGTGGGCGTACTCGACGACCTTCTTGGTGATGGCAATATTCTCCTCAAAGGGCTTGGAACTGGCGTCGATCATCACGGAGGTGAAGCCGCCGTCGATGCAGGCCTTACAGGTCTCAAAATCAGGGCCGTGGTCCAGATGCAGCGCGATGGGGATATCGGGGCACTCGATCACAGCGGCCTCCACCAGCTTCACCAGATAGGTGTGGTTGGCATAGGCGCGGGCGCCCTTGGACACCTGCAGGATCAGGGGAGCCTTCTCCTCCTGAGCAGCCTCGGTGATACCCTGAACGATCTCCATGTTGTTGACATTGAAGGCGCCGATGGCGTAACCGCCGTCATAGGCCTTCTTGAACATTTCAGTCGTGGTAACCAATGGCATATTGACCATCTCCTTGAAATATTTTTACAATTCATATTGTACCATTACCGATTGAAAAATACAAGGGTGTGTGCTACAATTTAAGCTAGAATTTTGGGCTAAGCTGATTTTGGATCCAAATTTGACACTTTAGGAGGAAGCAAACATGAAGCAACTGACCGGCGCCTGCATCATTGGCCAGTCCGGAGGTCCTACCGCAGTTATTAACGCCAGTGCTCAGGGCGTGATTCAGACCGCTTTGAAGGCTGACTGCATCACCCACGTTCTGGGGGCCGCCCACGGAATCAAGGGCGTGTTGGAGGACAAGCTGTACGATATGGGACAGGAGGACTCCGGGGAACTGGATCTGCTGAAGTTCACTCCCTCCTCTGCCCTGGGCTCCTGCCGCTATAAGCTGGCCGACCCCGATGTGGACGACGCCGATTACCGGCGTATTCTGGAGATCTTCAAAAAGTACGACGTCCGCTACTTCTTCTACAACGGCGGCAACGACTCCATGGACACCTGCAACAAGATCTCCAAGTATATGCAGAAGGTGGGCTATGAGTGCCGCATCATGGGCGTACCCAAGACCATCGACAATGACCTGAACGGCACCGACCACTGCCCTGGCTTCGCCTCTGCAGCCAAGTACATCGCCACATCCTGCGCTGAGGTCTGGCAGGACGCCCATGTCTATGACACCGGCATGGTCACCATCATTGAGATCATGGGCCGCCACGCCGGCTGGCTGGCCGGCTCCGCCGCCCTGGCCTCCCTCACCGGCTGCGGCCCCGACCTGGTCTATCTGCCCGAGACCGACTTCGACATGGAGCGCTTCCTCGCTGACGTCAAGGCCGTCTACGACCAAAGCGGAAACTGCCTGGTGGCCGTGTCCGAGGGCATCCACTACGCCGACGGCACCTTTGTCTCCGAGGCCAAGACCTCTGCCACCGATGGTTTCGGCCACGCCCAGCTGGGCGGTCTGGCCTCCCACCTGGCTTCCGCGGTGAAGGAGGCCTTCGGTGTGAAGGTCCGTGGCATCGAGCTCTCCCTCCTCCAGCGCTGCGGTGCCCATCTGGACTCTGAGACCGACGCGGAGGAGGCTCTGCTGGCCGGCTCCGCCGCGGTCCAGGCCGCCGTGGAGGGCTTTACCGATAAGATGGTGGCCTTCCGCTGCACCCGCGGCGAGGACGGCTACCGCTGTGAGACCATTCTGGAGCCCCTGGACATCGTGGCCAACTTCGAGAAGAAGGTCCCCCGCGAGTGGATCAATGAGGCGGGCAACGGCGTCAACCAGCAGTTCATCGACTATGTCCTCCCCCTGATCCAGGGCGACGCCAAGGCTCCCCGGGTCAACGGTCTGCCCCGCTTCGCCCGTCTGAAGAAGGTCCTGACCACCCAGTTGTAAGACACTCTTCTTGATACTTCATAACCGCAATGAAAAAACTGCGGCCCGTGCGTTTGAACGTACGGGCCGCAGCTTTGTTTTTTAACTTGTCCGCCTCTCCGGGCGGATAAAGGGATATGGACCGGCTCACCGGGTCCCGGAGTCCTCCACCCCTGGACCTGTTCCGGCCAGCGGTCCGGTCCGCCCCAGGTACTGCTCGGTCTCCAGGGGCAGCCCGCGTTTTTTCAGGCCGCAGCGCACCAGTCGGCTGACCACGCTGTAAAACATGGCGAATACCGGAACACCCAGCACCATGCCCACAAAGCCGAAGAGGCCGCCGAACAGCAGGATGGAGAACAGCACCCAGAAGGAGGCCAGCCCTGTGGAGTCCCCCAGGATCTTGGGGCCCAGGATGTTGCCGTCAAACTGCTGGAGCACAAAGATGAAGATGACAAAATACAGGCACTTCAGGGGACTGACCAGCAGGATCAGCAGCGCGCAGGGGATGGCCCCGATGAAGGGGCCGAAGAACGGGATGATGTTGGTCACCCCGATGATCACTGCCAACAGCATAGGGTACGGGAACCGGAACAGATTGCAGCACACCAGGGCGATAATGCCGATGATTAGGGAGTCCACCAGCTTGCCGTTGATAAATCCGCTGAGGATGCGGTAGGCGCTCCGGGTCTCCTCCACCAGCAGATCCGCCACATCAGTGCGGAACACGCTGTACACGATCTTCTTGGATTGAGCGGCAAAGACATCCTTCCTTGCCAGCAGATAGACTGAGACGATAATCGCAATCAGGATGTCCTTCAACAGCAGCGCCAGGGCCACCACGCCGGAGGAGACGCTGCTCACCACGCCGGTGAGCTGGGGCAGGATCTCGGCCTTCAGCCAGTCCAGTGTGCTGTTCACCGACTCCAGGTTGGGGAGCATGTCGGAGCTGAGCCACTGCTCTACCGACTGGGCCAGGGAGTTGTAATAGGGCAGCACCGCCGTCTGGATCTCCGGATTGTCCGCCAAAAAGTCCAGCAGCCACTGCTGCATGATCCGAATGTACTCCGGGACCGCGTTCACCAGCCCCACGATGCTGAGGTACAACTGGGGCAGCACCATGGCCAGAAGCACATAGACCACCAGTACCGCAAAAATAAGACTGAGCACAATGGCCAGAAAATTCAGCGCGGCGCGCTTCCGTCCCCCGCGCTCCGCCACTCCCTCACACAGCGCGGCAAGAAAGGAGTAGATCTGCCGGTGGACGGGCAGCAGCAGAAAGGCCAGCACCAGCCCATAAAAGATGGGCCGCAGGATATAGGCCAGCAGCTCCAACAGGGCCCGCACCGCCGAAAAGTGGTAGATCACAAAGAACAGCAGGATCGCTGCGGCGATCACCGCGAAGGCGGTGACCCCGGCGGCCAGATAGGCGCCGTACTTTTGATGCTTCAAAGCAGCCCGCCTTTCTCCATCAAACCTTCAGCTCCGTTTCCTTCCCACCCAGAGCCGCAGCATATTTCTCCAGCACCGGGGCGATCTCCTGGGACAGGAACTCCTCCACCTGCTCCGGGCAGCGGCCGATGTAGCGCTCCGGCTCCAGATGGGCGGTGAGCTCCTCCCGGCTCATGCCGAAGGCCGGGTCCTCCGCCATCAGGTCGATCAGGTTGTTGGACAGGCCCAGGTCCTTCACATTCCGCCCCGCCTCCTGGGACAGGACCCGGATGCGCTCGTGGAGCTCCTGGCGGTCGCCGCCCCGCTTCACCGCGTCCATCATGATGTTCTCACTGGCCATGAAGGGCAGCTCCTCCATCACATGGCGGCGGATGACCTTGGGGTGGACCACCAGGCCGGAGGCCACATTCATATAGATGTTCAGGATGGCGTCCACGGCCAGGAAGGCCTCCGGGATGGAGATGCGCTTGTTGGCCGAGTCGTCCAGGGTGCGCTCGAACCACTGGGTGGCAGTGGTGATAGCGGGGTTCCCGGCGTCCACGATCACATAGCGGGCCAGGGAGCAGATCCGCTCGCACCGCATGGGGTTGCGCTTATAGGGCATGGCGGAGGAGCCGATCTGGTTCTTCTCAAAGGGTTCCTCCACCTCCTTCAGGTGGCACAGAAGCCGCAGGTCGGTGGCGAACTTGCTGGCGCTCTGGGCGATCCCCGCCAGGGTGGACAGCACGTTGTAGTCCATTTTCCTGGAGTAGGTCTGCCCGCTGACCGGGACCACGGCGTCGAAGCCCAGCTCCTCCGCGATCCGGCGCTCCAGCTCCTTCACCTTCTCATGGTCGCCCTCGAACAGCTCCAGGAAGGAGGCCTGGGTCCCCGTGGTCCCTTTGGAACCCAGCAGCTTCAGGGTGGAGATGCGGTGCTCCACCTCCTCCAGGTCCATCAGCAGCTCATTCATCCAAAGGGTGGCCCGCTTGCCCACGGTGACCAGCTGGGCCGCCTGGAAGTGGGTGAAGCCCAGGGTGGGCAGGGCCTTGTATTCCCGGGCGAAGTCCGCCAATCTGGACAGGACCTGCACCAGCTTGTTCCGGACCAGCTCCAGCCCCTCCCGCATGATGATCACATCGGTGTTGTCCCCCACATAGCAGCTGGTGGCCCCCAGGTGGATGATGGGCATGGCCTTGGGGCACAGCTCCCCGTATGTGTGGACATGGGCCATCACATCGTGGCGCAGCTTTTTCTCCCACTGGGCGGCCTTCTCATAGTCGATGTCGGTGATGTGGGCCTCCAGTTCGTCCACCTGCTCCTGGGTGACCGGCAGGCCCAGCTCCATCTCCGCCCGGGCCAGGGCGACCCACAGCCGCCGCCAGGTGGAGAACTTCTTGTCGGCGGAAAAGAGGTAGAGCATCTCATCGCTGGCATAGCGGGAGGAGAGCGGGCTTTCGTATGTGTTGGTGGGCATAGTGCATCGTCCTTTTCTTGTCTGATTTTTCCGGGAGGGCGCGCCCCTCCCCTGTCGGGACCGGGTCAGAGGCGGATCAGCTCATACTCCCGGGAACCCAGGCCGATCTTGGCCGCGTGCTCCAGGCAGCTGCGCCACTCCGACTCGGGGGTGGAGTTGGTGAAGTGGTCGTGGTGGTCGTGGAAGCCGGGCTCCGCCAGGTGGCGGGCCAGCTGGCTGCCCGGCATGGGCTCCGCCGCCAGGCAGGCATCCACACAGGCCTGGTCCAGGGCCAGAGGGTCGAAGGAGGCGAACATCCCCAGATTGGGCAGGATGGGCACGTCGTTCTCGCCGTGGCAGTCGCAGTTGGGGGACACGTCCACCACCAGGGAGATATGGAAGTTGGGCCGCCCGTCCAGCACCGCCTTGGTATACTCCGCCATGCGGCAGTTCAGGGCCGCCTGGGCGTTGTCGTTGGTGAAGTAGATGGCGTCAAAGTTGCACGCCCCCAGGCAGCGGCCGCAGCCCACACAGCTGTCCTGGTCCACGGTCATCTTTCCGGTCTCGGTGTCAAAGACCAGGCCGTTGTTGGCGCACTCCTTCTGGCAGCGCCGGCAGCCGCGGCATGCCTCCGGGTCGATCTTGGGCTTTCCGCTGGCGTGCTGCTCTTTCTTCCCCGCCCGGGAGCCGCAGCCCATGCCGATGTTCTTGATGGTCCCGCCAAAGCCGGTCATCTCATGGCCCTTGAAGTGGGTCAGGGAGATGAACACATCCGCGTCCATCACCGCCCGGCCGATCTTGGCCTTCTCCACATATTCGCCCCCCGCCACGTGGACCTCCACATCGTCGGTGCCCTTCAGGCCGTCGCCGATGAGGATGGGGCAGCCCACCGTCAGCGGAGTAAAGCCGTTCTGCCAGGCGCACTCCAGGTGCTCCAGGGCGTTCTTCCGGCTGCCGGGGTACATGGTGTTGCAGTCGGTGAGGAAGGGGCGGCCGCCCAGCTCCTTCACCACATCCACCACCGCCCGGGCATAGTTGGGGCGGAGAAAGCTCACATTGCCCAGCTCGCCGAAGTGCATCTTGATGGCCACAAACTTGCCGTCCAGATCCAGCTTCTGGATCCCGGCCGCCCGGATCAGCTTTTTCAGCTTGGTAGGCAGTCCATCACCGAACGCCTTTGTGTGAAAATCAGTAAAATATACCTTGGAAACTGACATAAGTTTCACTCCTCATTCTTTGGTATGGATGTGGGCCGCGTTCCGGGAACGGTCTCCCGCCCTTACGCCCGCTGCTTCCGGCGCGCGTCCAGAAGCCCGGGAATGATGGTGCACAGGGAGCCCGCCACGATGAGCAGGATCCCGGCCATCATGTTGGCGGGGATCGCCTCGCCGTGGAGCTGCCAGGCCAGCACCGGGGCCAGCGCAGGCTTGAAAAAGTAGACCAGGGAGACCACGCTGGCGGGGAGCTGCTCCATGGCGAGGAAGTAGCAGCAGAAGCCGATCCCCGCCACCCCCACGGACACATACAGAACGTAGGGCAGGTTTTCCAGGGTGTACCCCGCCAGGATGGGGATGCGGGCGAACTCCTCCAGACCGGCGGCCGTCATCCCCTGGGCCACCGCCGGGACATGGGAAAGCAGGATCAGCCCCAGAACGATCAGGCTGCCGAACAGGAAGCTGAAGCAGGTGACCACCGCGCCGCCGTACTCTGCCACCCGCCGCTTGCCCAGCACGCCGTACAGGGAGAACAGCAGGGTGGACAGCAGGGCCAGCCCCACCCCGAGGGGGTTCAGCGCATGACCTAATGGGTCGATGATAGCCACGGTGCCCGCGATCTCCAGGGCCAGGGCGGAGATATGCCGGGGCTTGATGGGCTCCTTCAGCAGAAAGAAGGCCAAAAAGGTGACAAATACCGGGTTGCAGCTGAACAGCACAGCGGCCACAGAGGACCCGGCGTACCGAACCGACAGGTGGAGGATGGGCATACTCAGAGCGATGCCCAGCAGGCCCAGCAGGGCGAAACGGGCCATGCTCCGGCCGTCCAGGCGCTTTCCCCGGCGCTTCAGGGTCCGCAGAGCCAGGGGCAGCAGGATCAGAAAGCCCACGGAGAAGCGGCACAGGGTCAGCTGCATGGAGTTGATCTGCCCCGCGATATACCGCAGGACTACCTCATAGGAGGTGAACATCACAATGGTCACAATGATATAGAGATAGCCCTTTTTCATGAGATCCCGCTCTCCTCTCTCCCCCGCCGCACATCGGGCGCTTCCGGGTACAGTATAGCACAACTTTCTTGCCAGGACAAATATCAGTTAGTCCATCAGGGCCAGAAATTCCTCCTCGGTGAGCACAGGCACCCCCAGATCCTGGGCCTTGCGCAGCTTGGAGCCCGCAGCCGCCCCTGCCACCACATAGGATGTCTTTTTGGACACAGAGGAGGATACCTTCCCCCCCCGGTCCTCGATCATTTTGGAGGCCTCGTCCCGGGTGAACCGCTCCAGGGACCCGGTGAGGACGAAGGTCATGCCGGCAAAGCGCTGGTCGCTCCCCTGCTCCTCCGCCTCCATGTTCACACCGGCCTCCCGCAGACGGCCAATGAGGTGCTGGCTCTGGGGGCTGGCAAACCAGTCCAGAAGGCTCTGGGCGGTAATGGCCCCGATGTCGTCCACCCCGGTCAGCTCCTCCAGCGTGGCGCCCTGAAGGGCATCCAGGGTGCGGAACCGGGCAGCCAGCACCTTGCCCGCCTTCTGCCCCACCTGCCGGATGCCAAAGGCAAACAGGAGCCGGGACAGGTCCCGGGTCTTGGAGCGCTCGATGGCCTCCAGCAGCTTCTGGGCCGACCGCTTTCCCATGCGGTCCAGTTCCGCCACCTTGCCGGCTTCCAGGAAGTACAGGTCCCCCGGCGTTTTCACCAGACCCGCGTTCACCAGGTTCTCCACCACCGCGATGCCCAGCCCGTCGATGTCCATGGCGTCCCGGCTGGCAAAGTGGGCCAGGTTGCGCAGCAGCTGGGCGGGGCACTCGGCCCCGGTACAGCGGATGTGGGCCCCGTCCTCGTCCCGCTCCACCGGCGCGCCGCACACTGGGCAGGTCTGGGGGAAGCGGTAGGGCTCGGCTCCCTCCGGGCGCTTCTCAAGCTCCACGGAGAGCACCTCGGGGATGATCTCCCCCGCCTTGCGCACCAGGACGGTGTCCCCGATGCGCACGTCCTTCTCCGCAATAAAATCCTGGTTGTGGAGGGTGGCGCTGGTAACGGTAGTCCCAGCCAGGCGAACCGGCTCCAGCACCGCCCGGGGGGTGAGCACCCCGGTGCGGCCCACCTGGATCACGATGTCCAGCACCCGGGAGGACTTTACCTCCGGGGGATATTTATAGGCCGCCGCCCAGCGGGGAAATTTCGCGGTGCTGCCCAGCAGCTCCCGCTGGGCCAGGTCGTTGACCTTGATGACCGCACCGTCGATGTCAAAGGGGAAGTCCTCCCGGCCCTCTCCGATAGCGGCGACCTGTCCGATGGCATCCTCCACGCCGCGGCAGCTGTAATGCGGGATCACTTTAAAGCCCTTCTGCTTCAAATATTCCAGCGTCTCCACATGGGTTCGGAAGGTCTCCCCCTCCGCCCACTGGACGTTGAACACCGCGATGTCCAGGCGGCGGGAGGCGGCCACCCGGGGATCCAGCTGGCGCAGGGACCCGGCGGCGGCGTTCCGGGGGTTGGCGAACAGGGCCTCCCCCCGGCGCTCCCGCTCCTCGTTCAGGGCGTGGAACACCTTTTTGGGCATATAGACCTCCCCCCGGACGATGAGCCGGGCGGGGGCGTCCGGGATGCGCAGAGGGATGGACCGGACGGTCCGCAGGTTCTCCGTCACATCCTCCCCCACCTGGCCGTCCCCCCGGGTGGCCCCCCGGACGAACAGGCCGTTCTCATACTCCAGGGCCACCGACAGCCCATCCACCTTGGGCTCCACGTCGTACTCCGCCCCCGGGACGGCGGCGCGGACCCGCTGGTCAAACTGGCGCAGCTCGTCATAGTCGAACACATCCTGAAGGGATTCCAGGGGGACCTGATGGACCACCTGCTGGAAGGACTCCAGGGCCTTCCCCCCTACCCGCTGGGTGGGCGAGTCGGGGGTGATGAGCTCCGGGTGCTCCCCCTCCAGCTCCTCCAGCCGGCGCAGCTTGTGGTCATAGTCGTAGTCCGACATGGTCGGGGCGTCCTGGACATAGTATTCATAATTAGCCTGTTCCAGCTCCCGGCGCAGGGCCTGGAGCTCCTCGAAATGGTCCATGGGGAACCTCCTCTTCTTCTGTAAACCTTGAAATGGGTCCTCAGCCCCCGCCCGACCGCTCCATCTGGAGGTAGGCGTCTGGCACCCGGCCCACAATGACGGTCTCCGCCACGCACAGGCGGGTGACGCTCTCAGTCTCCACCGGGCCGCCCGGCAGCAGCAGCGTCATGGGCACGGTGAGCTCCAGCTCAATGCGGTGGAGGGTCTGGTTGACCCCTGCTTCGGAAAAGCTGCTGGAAAACCGGGCGTCCGCCGTCCCCACCGCCATGGCGTGGACCTTCAGGGAGGGTCCCAGCCCCCACAGGACGTCCAGGTCCAGCAGACTGCCCAGGGGAATGCGGAGCTGGAGGACGCCCACGCCCTCCAGGGCGTCCAGCACCCGCTCCACCAGCTCCGCCCGCAGCAGGTTCATGGCCGCCATGTCCGTGGTGAGGGAGACGATGGCCCCGGAGGTGTCCCTCTGGATGGAGACCAGTTCGGCATATGTCAGCCCACGCTCCGCCAGGTCCTCCGTCACGCACCGCTCCACCAGGCGGGCCGCGTCGTTCTGGAGCTGGGCCTGGGCGATGGTCACCGCCATGGGCCGCAGGCGGGCCTCCAGCAGCCCCACGCACAGGGCGGCCTGTGCCGCTACCAGCGCCAGGGACGCCAGGCAGCCGCCCCGGCCTCC